>OHTB01000057.1_pt1 | contig 70547 bp, 60 predicted proteins | sample 1578771 | NCBI WGS metagenome assembly OHTB01 (sample SAMEA3879516, study PRJEB24766) | human gut metagenome | biome: human-associated habitat; feature: feces | place: USA | collected 1985/1987 | reverse complement strand
GGACGAGGCTGCAACTGAGGAGGACGCTGACGTTGAAGTTCAGCTCGACGCTATCGAGGAGCCTGTTGAGGACGTTGACAAGGAATAATCGAGTATTGTTTATGAAAATAAAAGGACAGGCCACTGTGGTTTGTCCTTTTTTTATTTGCCGATATTATTTGTGTCATTTGTATGTATTTAGGCTTTGCTCAGGCGGGTTTCTATAAAGTCGAAAACCTCGTCTTGGGATATGCCCAGGACGGCTGAAAACTCGTCAAAGAGCAGATTTTCCGCATTCTTGAAAAAACGTTCGTCCAATGAATGAAGATGTCTGCCCTTCGCAATAAGATGTTTCTGTCTGAGATACAATGTTCTCACAAGCTGTGCAAGTCGCTTTCTGTCGCCACTTTCAAGTACCTGTGAATAAAGCTCGGCACGCTCGCTGCTGCTTTCTTTCCAAAGGGAGCTCTCCTCGGGCATTTCTTTTATGATCTCCTCTATCTCATCGCCTGTGAGCAGAGGTTTGAACTTTGTTTTAAGCTCGTCATTATCTACCGGCACATACAAGGTGGAATTGATTTGGTGGACAGGCTTTAGAACTATGTAGCGCTTTTTATGACCCTTGACGGTCTGTTCGCACTCGCCCTCGACTTTGCACACTCCGGTTGTACCGTATGATATGACGTCGCCTTTTTTTAGCATTTTTAACGCTCCTTCCACATTAAATCGTGAATACAACTTTATTTTGTCTCTTATATACATTATAACACTTTTTTTCTAAAAATGTCATAGGCAATTTTAACAAATCCTACATAGAAGAGGATTGTATAAATGTGTATGAAATGGGTTGCAAAAAAAACGGAAAGAGATGTTCTTTCCGCTTTACATATCTTTATAGTAGGTCTTGTTTTTGGTTAGTCCCAGAAGATAGTCTACATTTGTTTTGTGATATTCAGCTAGGGCTATGAGGATATCCGTGGGAATATCACGCTGTCCTAGTTCGTAGTTGCTGTAAGCTTGCTGTGAGCAATGGAGTATTTTTGCCATATCGTTTTGTTTAAGGTCTGCGTCTTCTCGCATATCTCGTATTCTTTGAAAAACCATGCGGCGCTCCATTCCTTTCTGATAGTCTATATTTAATATATCATACAACATTATGTTGTGCTTTTCTTACTACATTATGTTGTAAAAACACTGTGGCTGTTTGTGGGTATTTAACAAAATATTTATAAATGTCGAAAATATTGTTGACTTGCATAGGAGAATGTTGTAAAATAAATTTATTAAAGAAATATGGAGGTAACATTATGAAAAAAATATCTGCTCTTTTATTGGCAGTGGTAATGGCTTTTGGCATGGCAGGCTGTTCTGACAGTGGGTCTTCCGACAGTGATAACGAAAGCTCTGCTGCGGCTGTGCAGACGGAAAGCAGTGCTGCTGACTCATCAGAAGATGCAACAGCAACGACAACTACCACAACAACTGCTCCTGCGGTAACGGAATCGTCACAGGCTGAGGCGGCTGACACAAGCACTGCTGACGAAAACAAGCCTGCAAGCGTTGACAGCAACGATATTGCGGCTAGTGCTATCGAGCCTTCTGAAACAAGCGAGGAAAATCTTGCGGCTATCGGTCAGTGGATAAAGACTACCAGATACTGTGCTACAGACAAGGTCTACCACACTATTTACACAAGGATAACAAAGGTAGTCAGCAAGAGCGAGGACGCAGATTATGTAAACAAGGCTATCGAGCTTAACAACTCTGTTGGCAGTGATTTTTCCAAGATAGACGAGAGCGAGCTGAAAATACCTGATGACTGTGAACTTTGCGTTATGGAATACGAGGTTTATGTTCCAGATGATTTCCCTAGCAATGATTGGGGCATAATCTCTCCTGATGTAAACTATTCTGCTTCTAACAAGGGCGGCGGAGGAATACCTTCTGCTGACGGCGCTTCTACTTATATCGGCATGGGCGGAACTACTGAGCTTCTTACACAGAAAAAGAACGAGTATTTTGTTGGAAATACATACAAGTATGTAAACCTTTTCCTTATGGTAAAGGGCTACAAGGATTACAAGTTCACATTCAGTTCTTATCCAGAGGGAACAACTTCTGACAGCTCTGATGACGCTGTAACGGCATATATCAGCGCAGAATAACATATGGCATTTGGGCAGGCACGATTTGTGTCTGCCTTTTTTCTTTTCGGAAAAATTGACAAGGGCGGGCAAGCGTGTTATAATAAAGTATTATGGAAAAGTATACTTGTCTGAGAGAGGAAAATCAGTAAATGAACGAAAATAATATACGAAATTTCTGCATTATAGCTCATATAGACCACGGCAAATCTACTCTTGCCGACAGAATTTTGGAGCTTACCGATACTGTGAAGCTGAGAGATATGGAAGATCAGCTTCTCGATAATATGGATATCGAGCGTGAAAGAGGTATCACTATCAAGGCTCGTGCGGTGCGCCTTAATTATCACGCTGACGACGGGCAGGACTATGTTTTCAACCTTATCGACACCCCAGGTCACGTTGACTTCAACTATGAGGTGTCACGTTCTCTTGCTGCCTGCGAGGGTGCATTGCTTATCGTTGACGCTTCCCAGGGTATAGAAGCGCAGACCCTTGCAAACACTTATCTTGCTATCGAACATGACCTCGAGGTAGTGCCTGTTATAAACAAGATAGACCTGCCGTCCGCTGACCCTGAAAGGGCTTGCACAGAGGTAGAGAACGTTATAGGCATTCCTGCTATGGACGCTCCGAGGATATCAGCTAAAATGGGTACGAACGTCAAAGAGGTGCTTGAACGTGTTGTAAAGGATATACCATGCCCAAAGGGCGACGAGAACGCTCCGCTTAAGGCTCTTATTTTCGACAGCTATTATGACCAGTACAAGGGAGTTATAATATACTGCCGTGTGAAAGAGGGGCATATCAAGGCTGGAGATACCATCAGGCTTATGGCTACGGGGGCTGAATTTCAGACGGTGGAGATAGGTTATATGGGAGCAACTGACCTTGTGCCTGTGGGCGAGCTTCATGCAGGCGAGGTAGGATATATCGCTGCTTCTATCAAGGATATCGGCGACACTCGTGTAGGCGATACTGTGACAAATGCGGCTGAGCCTTGCGCTGAGGCGCTCCCTGGATATAAGAAAGTAAACCCTATGGTTTACTGCGGAATCTATCCTGCGGACGGAGCAAAATATCCTGACCTTCGTGACGCTTTGGAAAAGCTTATGCTCAATGACGCTTCACTGTCCTTCGAGCCTGAAACTTCAATTGCACTGGGCTTTGGTTTCAGATGTGGATTCCTCGGACTTCTGCACATGGAGATAATCCAGGAGCGTTTGGAGAGAGAATATAATCTCGACCTTATCACAACTGCGCCGTCTGTTATTTATAAGGTAAATCTGACTAACGGCGAAACTGTGTTCATTGATAACCCGACAAATTATCCTGATGTGGCAAATATTGCTTCGGCAGAGGAACCGATAGTTAATGCACATATTTATACGCCGTCTGAATATGTTGGAAATATAATGGAGCTTTGTCAGGACAGACGTGGCGTATACAAGGATATGAAGTATATAGACGAAACTAGAGTTGACCTGCATTATCAGCTTCCCCTCAACGAGATAGTTTATGACTTCTTTGACGCATTGAAATCACGCACAAAGGGCTATGCTTCATTTGACTATGAGATGATGGGCTATGCGAAGTCTAAGCTTGTGAAGCTTGATATACTCCTTAACGGCGAGGTGGTGGACGCACTTTCATTCATCGTACACGAGGATAAGGCTTATTCAAGGGGCAGAAGACTGACTGAGAAGCTTAAAGAGAATATACCAAGACAGCTCTTTGAAATACCTGTGCAGGCGGCTATCGGCGGAAAGATAATAGCCAGAGAAACTATCAAGGCTATGAGAAAAGACGTGCTTGCTAAGTGCTATGGCGGAGATATTACAAGAAAGAAGAAGCTGTTGGAGAAGCAGAAAGAGGGCAAGAAGAAGATGCGGAACCTCGGTACCGTCCAGGTGCCTACCGAAGCCTTCATGGCCGTCCTCAAGCTGGACAGCGATTGATCTTCTTGCCCTCACCGCCGCCGGTGCGGCGTCACAAGCGTTTTGCAAAGCAAAACCTTGCCGCAGGCGGAATTCATTTCCGCCGAGGATGTCATGTCCTGAAGGGGTCCCCATGAAATGTATCCGCATTTCATGGGGCGGGCAAGAAGAAGATGCGGAACCTCGGCACCGTCCAGGTGCCTACTGAAGCCTTCATGGCCGTCCTCAAGCTGGACAGCGATTGACAAAAAAAGAAACCGCCTGCGGCGGTTTCTTTTTTGCTCTATTCGATCGCGCCGAACAGCGCCCAGGTATTGCTGTCGGTGATCTTTACATCCCGGTATTCGCCCAGATCAGCCCGGTCGCCGGTGCAGTGGACCAGGCGGCCGCCGGCGGTACGGGCCGTCAGGGGCCAGCGGGCGTCGTCGCTCTCGCCGTCCACCAGACAGCGCAGCGTCTGCCCCACATACTGGCGGTGCAGCTCCTCGGAGATACCGTTCTGCACGGCGCAGAGCCGGTCAAACCACCGCTGCTTCTCCTCACGGGGAACGGGGTCCTCCATCTTCGCCGCCGGGGTGCCGGGGCGGGGGGAAAAGATAAACGTAAACAGGGCGTCGAAGCGGACCTTCTCCACCAGGGCCACCGTCTCCATAGCTTCACTCTCCGTCTCGCCGGGGAAGCCGATGATGACGTCGCTGGTCAGCACCAGCTCGGGCATGACCCTGCGGGCATAGGTGATCAGGTCCAGGTATTTGGCCACATCGTAGGGACGGTTCATGGCGCGGAGCACCCGGTCGCAGCCGGACTGCACCGGCAGGTGCAGCTGTCTGGCCACATGGCGGCTGGCGGCCATCACGTCGAACAGCTTGTGGCTGGCGTCCTTGGGCTGGGAGGACATGAAGCGCAGGAGATAGTCGCCCTCGATCTTGTCCAGGTCGGTCAGCAGATCGGCAAAATCATAGCCGGTGCCCAGATCCTTGCCATAGGAGTTGACGTTCTGCCCCAGCAGGGTGATCTCCCGGAAGCCGTCGGCCACCAGCTCCCGCACCTCGTCGATGATCCTCTCCGGGTCGCGGCTGCGTTCCCGGCCGCGGACGTAGGGCACGATGCAGTAGGAGCAGAAGTTGTTGCAGCCGTACATGATGGACACCCAGGCGCGGGTGCGGCCCTCGCGGACCACGGGCATACCCTCGGCAATGGCGCCGTGCTCATCCGCCACGGAAAACACCCGCCGCCGCTGGGTATAGACCTGATACAGCAGCTCGGGGAACTTCCACAGGGCCTGCGGGCCGAACACCAGATCCACATGGCGGTAGGACTGGCGCACCTTCTCGGCCACCTCCGGCCGCTGCGCCATGCAGCCGCACAGGCAGATCACCTGCGCCGGGTTGGCCTTCTTCGTGTGGGTCAGCGCACCCAGATTGCCGTACACCCGCTTCTCCGCGTGGTCGCGGATAGCGCAGGTGTTCAGCACCACCACGTCCGCCTGGGCCGGATCGTCGGTGAACGAGCACCCCATAGCCCGGAGCATACCCATGATATACTGGCTGTCGGCCACGTTCTGCTGGCAGCCGAAGGTATCCACCAGCGCGCGGAGGGGCCGGGCGGCGTGCATCTCCTTCAGCTTTGCTTCAAAATCCCGCTGGCGGTCCAGCTGCGCGGCGGGGATCTGTACCTGTGTTCTTTCCAAGAGGACCTCCCTGCCCCCGGCGGGGGCGAAGTAAAAATATCGTGGACAGTATAGCACACCCGGCGCGGAAATACAAGGACGGCGGGGCCATAGACAAAAAGACGCCGCCCCCGGAAGGGACGGCGCAAGCGGGTGGGATATTGGAAAGCCTCCGAACCGTATAGTACACCGGGGCGAAGCGCTTGTAAATAGGAGCTTTTGCCGCATTTTGGCGGAAAAAGTCGAAGGCTGTCGAATTTGATCGTTCCGCGAATTTTTTGTGAACATTTCACAAATTCTTCCAAACCCTCTTTTCAACGCAAGACATATTTGCTATAATTAGTCAAGGATAAGGGGAAACCACTCCCTGACCCTTGCACCATTAGGCTGACGGGGCTTTCACCCGTGGTCAGCTTCCGGCGGCCTACCCGTTACGGAAAGGAGCAAACACTATGAAGTTCACATTCGCCTGCAAGAAGATCTCTCTCAACGACTCCATCAAGGAATACGCCGAGAAAAAGATCAGTAAGCTGGACAAGTATTTCCCGGAGGAGGCAGACGCCTTTGTGACCTTTGCTGTGGAGAAGAAAAACCGCTGTGTGGTGGAGCTGACCATCCGCGCCGCCAACGGCACGCTGTTCCGCGCCCAGACCGAGGACCCCGACGGCGATATGCGCAGCGCCATCGACGAGGCCGTCAGCTTCATCGACCGCCGCATCCGCAAGAACAAGACCCGCCTGGCCAAGAACCTGCGGCCCGACGCGCTGGTGTCCACCGTGCCCGCCGAATTCGACGTGGTGGAGGACAACGACTTCGACATCATCCGCACCAAGCGCTTCTCCGTCAAGCCCATGACCACCGACGAGGCCGTTCTGCAGATGAACCTGCTGGGGCACTCCTTCTATGTGTTCCGCAATATCGAGACGAACGCCGTGTGCGTGGTGTACCACCGCAACAACGGCGGCTACGGCCTGATCGAGACGGAGGAGTAATTCACATACACGACACGAGAGAGCACCGCCGAAAGGCCGCCTGACACAAGAAAACACACGGTTTTGCCTGTGTCTATCCGGCTGAAATCGACCGCAAAAACGCCCACATGCGTCAGCATGCGGGCGTTTTTGCAGCCAATTTCAGCTCGAATTTACTTTGGCAAAACTGCTTCGCACCGAAAAAGAGCGCGTTTTGTGCAGAGCCGAGGCACGCCGCCGCAGGCATACTGGATGTCTGTCAAGGCGGTGCTCTTTTTTCGCTGACGGATCCCGTCATTTTGATGCAAATGACCCGCCGCTTTAGCCGATGCTGTAAGTATATTCACCAAATTCGCATATTCTGCGAATAAATATTCAATTTTGCCTTGACATTCCCGGCCTGTTGTGGTAAATTATGCAACATCAACGAGAGAGATGCACCGGACGGCGGCAAGCCCATCCCCGGAAAACGCACACTGGAAAGGCGGTACGACCCATGAAAAATCACCACATCAAAGGAGTTGGCACGATGGCACTGCCGCGACGACGACAGGCGCACCGCCTGCACTGCGCGGCATGAGCTCTCCCGACCACATACATTTTATACATGAATAAATATTCACTATATACGGAAGGATATACGACCATGAAAAAGTTTGTTTCTTTGCTTCTGGCGCTGATGATGGCGCTTTCTCTGGTAGCCTGCGGCAGCAAGGCTGATACAACGACCGACGACAAGACCGATGACGACACCGTGACCGAGCCGGCCAACGCGCTGGAAAAGATCAAGGCCGACGGCGTGCTGACCGTGGCCCTCAGCCCCGACTTCTCCCCTATGGAGTTCGTGGACTCCTCCAAGACCGGTCAGGACCAGTATGTGGGCTTTGACATCACGCTGGCCAAGTACATCGCCGAGAACCTGGGCGTGGAGCTGGCCATCGAGCCTATGGGCTTCGACGCCAGCCAGACCGCCGTGTACACCGGCTCCGTCCCCATGAGCATCTCCGGCTACTCCTGGACGGAGGACAGAGCCAAAAACTATGAGCTCAGCGATTACTACTACGCCGGTGAAAACGAAACGAGACAGGCCCTGCTCATCAAGAAGGAGAACGCGGATAAGTACACCTCCCCCGAGGATCTGGCCGGTCAGGACGTGGGCGCGCAGAACGCCTCCCTGCAGATGCAGCTGGTGACTGAGCAGCTGACGGATGCCGATCCCATCTCCATCGGCGACATCACCGTGGGTGTCATGGAGCTCAAGAGCGGCAACATCGAGGCGCTGGCCGTGGCCTACGGCAACGCGGAGATGATCGTGGACGCCAACCCCGATCTGGTCATCTGCACCTGGGAATTCGACGTGAAGGCCGAGTATTCCGCCAACGTTATCATGATGCAGAAGGGTGAGACGGAGCTGCTGGACGCGGTGAACGCCATTCTGGCACAGGCCAAGGAGGCCAACCTCTACGACGGCTGGTACAAGGACGCCGTAGAGCTGGGCAAGAGCGAGAACGCACAGGAGCTGACACTGAACTGACACGGATATACACCGCGGCGGCGGGTACGAAAGCCGTACCCGCCGTCGTATACACAGTAAGAGGAAATCACCATGAAATTCATTGACTTTGAAAAGCTGGCCGCGCTGTTCCTGAAATACTGGGACAAATTCCTCATCGACGGCGTGTCGTACACGCTGGCGCTGGCCGCCATCACCGTGGCCTTCGGCGCGGTGTTCGCGTCGGTACTGGCACTGATGAAGATGTCGAAGATACCGCCGCTGCGGTGGCTGTCCACCATCTACATCGAGATCATCCGCGGCACGCCTATGCTGCTGCAGCTGTATTTCTTCTATTTCGGCCTGCCCATGCTGATCCCGGCGTTGAACAAGCAGAAGTTCCTCTGCATCGCCATCGCCCTGATCTGCAACAGCGCGGCCTACGTGTCCGAGGTCATCCGTTCCGGCATCCAGGCGGTAGATCCGGGGCAGAAGGAGGCAGCGCTGAGCCTTGGCTTCAGCGAGAGCAAGGCCATGTGGTTCGTGGTGGTGCCCCAGGCAGTGAAGAACATCCTGCCCGCCCTGGGCAACGAGTTCATCATGATCATCAAGGACACGTCCCTGGGCTCCACGTTCTTCATCGGCGACCTGATGACCCAGTACCTGGTGGTCAAGGGCGCCACATACCTGCCCATCGAGCCGCTGGTGATCGTGGGCGTCATCTACTTCATTATGACGTTCGTGCTCAGCAAGGTGTTCGGCCACTTTGAAAGAAAAATGAAGAAGGCCGACCGGAACAACGGCTATGGGCGCAAGCGGAAGCAGCAGCGGGAGGTGCATATCTGATGGCACAGACGCTTATCCAGGTCAAGGACCTGAAGAAATACTACAACGGCGGCGACGTCAAGGCGCTGGACGGCGTCACGGTGGACGTGTACAAGGGCGACGTCATCGCGGTGATCGGGCCCTCCGGCGGCGGCAAGAGCACATTCCTGCGGAGCCTGAACCTGCTGGAAACGCCCACCTCCGGCTCCATCATCTTCGATGGGGTGGACATCACCGGCAAGAAGGTGGACCTCCCCCTCCATCGGCAGAAAATGGGCATGGTGTTCCAGCATTTCAACCTGTTCCCCAACAAGACCGTGCTGGAGAATCTGACCATGGCGCCCATCAAGATCAAAAAAGTCCCTAAGTCGGAGGCCGAGCAGAAGGCCATGGCGCTGCTCCAGCGCGTGGGCCTGGCGGACAGAGCCAACGATTACCCCGCCCAGCTGTCCGGCGGACAGAAGCAGCGTGTGGCCATCGTCCGGGCCCTGGCCATGGAGCCGGAGGTCATGCTGTTCGACGAGCCCACCAGCGCCCTGGACCCGGAGATGGTGGGCGAGGTGCTGGAGGTCATGCAGGAGCTGGCCCAGTCCGGCATGACCATGGTGGTGGTCACCCACGAGATGGGCTTCGCCAAAGAGGTGGGCAGCCGCGTGCTGTTCATGGACGCCGGCAAGATCGCCGAGCAGGGCACCCCCGCCGATGTTTTCGATCACCCCCAGAGCCCTCGCCTTCAGGATTTCCTGAAGAAGGTGCTGTGAAAAAGGAGCAGACAATGAACGATGCAAAAAAGGCGGCGCTGGCCGCCATTGACGAGAAGAAGGAACTGGTGGCAGAGGTGGCGGACGCCATCTGGGACTATGCCGAGCTGTCCATGCAGGAGGTAAAGTCCGCCGCCCTGTTCGTCAAGGTGCTGAAGGCTGAGGGCTTTCAGGTGGAGGAGGGCATATGCGGCATCCCCACCGCCTTCTCCGCCTCCTTCGGCAGCGGTGGGCCGGTCATTGGCCTGCTGGCGGAGTACGATGCGCTGTCCGGCCTTTCGCAGGCGGCGGGCAGCACCGCGTACCACGAGCTGGTGAAGGGCGGCAGCGGCCACGGCTGCGGCCACAATCTGCTGGGCGCGGGGGCCATGGCCGCCGCCATCGGCCTGAAGCACTATCTGACCCAGACCGGAAAAAGCGGCACCGTCATCCTGTACGGCTGCCCCGGCGAGGAGGGCGTGGCGTCCAAGGCCTATATGGCCCGGGAGGGCCTGTGGTACGGCCTTGACGCGGCGCTGACGTGGCACCCCGGCGACAGCAGCGAGGTGACTACCGGCTCCACCAACTCCTGCATCCAGATGATCTACACGTTCCACGGGCTGGCGTCCCAGGCATCCACCGCGCCGGAGCGGGGCCGCAGCGCGCTGGACGCGGTAGAGCTGATGAATGTGGGCGTGCAGTTCCTGCGGGAGCATATGCCCCGCGACGCCCGGGTGCACTACTCCATTCTGGACGCAGGCGGCGTAAGCCCCAACGTGGTGCAGCACCAGGCCAGCGTCCTGTACATGATCCGTTCCAACTTCGTCAAGGACTGCATGGCCCTGCACCAGCGGGTGGACAAGATCGCGCAGGGCGCGGCGCTGATGACGGACACCACCATCGAGCGCCGCTTCGTGGACGGCCTGTCCGACACCGTGTGCAACCACGCGCTGGAGCAGGTGCTGTACGACAACTTCTCCCAGCTGGACGTACCGCCCTGCACGGCGGAGGAGCACGCTTTCATGGAGGCACTGTCCGCCACCTACGAGGGGCGTGACGTCCCCGGCGGCGTGGGCGCGGAGAACGATCCCGCCTTCGCCGAAAAGGTGAAGGCCATGCAGACCGGCCACTTCAACGACTTCCTGATGCCGCTGTATCAGGGTCCCGCCTTCAACGCCGGCTCCACCGACGTGGGTGATGTCAGCTATCAGTGCCCCACGGCACAGATCCATGTGGCGGTGTGGCCCAACCACGTCCCCTGCCACAGCTGGCAGGTGGTGTCCTGCAACAAGACGCCCATGGCCCATAAGGCCACCGTGCACGCCGGCAAGGTGCTGTGCGCCGCCGCCATCGATCTGCTGGAGCAGCCCGCGCTGCTGGAGGCCGCCAAGGCCGAGTTCCGGCAGCGGACGGCGGGCGGGTACACCTGCCCCATCCCGCCGGACGCCGTGCCGGCGCCCCTCGAGCTGTAAAGAAAGAACACCCCTGACCTGCCGGTCAGGGGTGTTCTCTTACAGATGCAGCTCCTTCAGCCGCCGGAAGCTGCGGCTTGCCAGCAGCAGACCCAGCGCCGCCAGCACCAGCGCCGCCGCGCCCAGCACCCAGGTCAGCGTGTCCGTCAGCCCCCGGCTGCACAGCCAGGAGAACAGCCGGTAGGCGCCCATGACCAGCAGTATGCCCGCCAGCAGCAGCGCCACCAGCACGGTGGAATTCTCGCAGTTGTCTATCTTTTTCATGGCGTCCTCCCCTGCGCCGGAACGGCCCCGGCGCTTTCGTCCACCATCATACCATCCGCCGCACAGCCCGTCAAGGGCAGAGAGCCGGGGACTGTCCTCACGGGCAGTCCCCGGCTTCGCGTTTACGCCAGCAGGGCGCGGTCGTTGTCGTATTCCTGGCCGCTGACCTTGCTGAACAGTGCCAGCAGGTCCGGCACCGTCAGCCGGGCCTTCTCCTCGCCGGAGATATCCAGCACGATCCGCCCGTTGTGCAGCATCAGCAGGCGGTTGCCGTAGTGGATGGCGTCGCGCATATTGTGGGTGATCATCAGCGTGGTCAGGTGGTTCTCCCGGACCAGGCGGTCGGTGATGTCCATGACCCGCTGGGCCGTCTGGGGATCCAGCGCCGCGGTATGCTCGTCCAGCAGCAGCAGCTTGGGCTTCTGCAAGGTGGCCATCAGCAGCGTCAGCGCCTGACGCTGTCCGCCGGAGAGGGTGCCCACCTTGGTGGTCAGGCGATCCTCCAGACCCAGACCCAGCTCCCGCAGGCGGCGGCGATAGTCCTCGCGCTCGCCGCGGCGGATGCCGGGACGCAGGGTGTGATGCCGGCCGCGGCGCTCCGCCAGAGCCAGGTTCTCCTCGATCTCCATGCCGGCGGAGGTGCCCATCATGGGGTCCTGGTATACGCGGCCCAGGTAGCGGGCGCGCTTGTACTCCGGCAGAGAGGAAACGTTGACGCCGTCCAGCTCGATGCTGCCCTCGTCGGGCTGCCAGGTGCCGCAGATGGCGTTCTGCATGGTGCTCTTTCCGGCGCCGTTGCCGCCGATGACGGTGACGAAATCCCCGTCCCGCAGCGTCAGACTCAGGTGGTCCAGCGCCACGCGCTCGTCCACGGTGCCGCTGTTGAAGGTCTTGGTGATGTTATTCATTTTCAGCATGGCCGCTGTCTCCTTTCTTACTGCGGGAATGGGCTTTCAGTTGTGCTTTGACGTGGGGCGCGCCCAGGAACACGGCCACCACCACGGCGGAAAACATTTTCAGAAGGTCGGTGTCGAAGCCGGCGAAGATGATGACCTGGTACACGATGTAGTAGATCATCGCGCCCAGTATCACGCCGCCCAGCTGCACGGCCATGCGGCCGCCCCGGCGGCCCAGCACGGCCTGCCCGATGACCACCGCCGCCAGGCCGATGACCACGGCGCCGCGGCCCATGTTCACATCGGTGTAGCCCTGGTACTGGCACAGCAGCGCACCGGACAGGGCCACCACGCCGTTGGACAGCGCCAGGCCGATGATCTTCATCAATCCGGTGTTCACGCCCTGGGCCCGGCTCATCACCGGGTTGCAGCCTGTGGCCCGCAGGGCACAGCCCAGCTCCGTGCCGAAGAACAGCACCAGCAGTGCCACCAGCACCACGCAGAAGCCCAGCAGCACCGGCAGCGCACCGCCCACGTCCATCTGGCTCAGCAGCACCGGAGTGGTGCGGGCGGGCAGCGCCTGGTTGGCCTTGCCCAGCAGCTTCAGGTTCACGGACCAGAGCACCATCTGGGTCAGGATGCCCGCCAGGATGGGCGGGATGCCCAGGCCCACATGGAGCAGGCCTGTCACCGCACCGGCCAGCACACCGGCCAGCACGGCACACAGCAGCGCCAGCCACGGGCTCTGCCCGCCCAGCAGCAGCATGGTGCACACCGCCGCGCCGGTGCAGATGGAGCCGTCCACGGTCAGATCGGCGATATCGAGCACTTTATAGGTAATGTATACGCCGATGGCCATCACGCCCCAGATCAGTCCCTGGGCCAGAGCGCCGGGCAGCGCGTTCAATAGCTGTGTCATGTGGCTACACCAGACCTTCCTGTCTGAATTTTATTCTATGGCCTCGTAGCCCTCCGGGGCAGTGATGCCCAGGGCCTCGCACATGGTGGGGTTGTACATCTTGGCAGCGGGCGCGTACTGGATGGGCATCTCAGCGATGTCCGCCTCGCCGGTGAGCACCTGGGCGGCCATCTCGCCGGTCTTGTAGCCCAGGTCATAGTAGCTGATGGACAGCGTGGCCACGCCGCAGCCGGTGCAGATGCCCTTCTCGCCGGCTACCACCGGGGTCTTGGCGTTCAGAACGATGCTGCCGATGGTCTCGGTGCAGGAAGCGGCGGTGTTGTCGGTGGGAATGTAGATCACGTCGCTGTCGGCGGCGGCCTTGGTGGTCACAGCGGCCACGTCATTGGAGTCAGAGAAGGAGTAGCGGGTGCAGGTGATGCCCTTGCCGGTCAGGTACTCCTCCACCACCTGGACCTGGTACTCGGAGTTGGGCTCCGCGGAGCAGTACAGCAGTCCGACGGTCTTGGTCTCCGGCAGCAGCTCCAGGATCATGTCCGCCTGCTCCGTCAGGGGCGCCAGGTCGGAGGTACCGGAGACGTTGCCGCCCACGGTGCCGGAGAAGTTGTCGATACCCAGCGCCACGCCGTACTCGGTAACAGAGGTACCCAGAATGGGGATCTCTGCGGTGGCGTTATAGGCAGCCTGCAGCGCCGGTGTGGCGTTGGCCATGATCAGGTCGACCTTCTTCGACACGAAGGTGTTGACGATGGTGGTGCAGACGTTCTGGTCGTTGGCGGCGTTCTGCACGTCAATGGTCACGTTCTCCTCGCCCAGCTTGTCCTTCACCGCGTCGATGAAGCCCTGGGTGGCGGCGTCCAGTGCGTCGTGGGTCACCAGCTGGCACACGCCGATGGTATACTTCTTGGCGCCGTCGGCATCGCCGGTGCCGTCCGTCTTGGTGTCGTCGGTCTTGCTGCCGCAGGCGGCCATGCTCACGCACATGACGGCGGCCAGCAGGGCGGTCGTCAGCCGCCGTGTGATGTTCTTTTTCATGGTGTGGTTCCTCCTGATGGGTATTTTTGAAAATTTGGCTGCAAAAAAGCCGCCCTACAGATCTGCGATCCATAGGGCGGCTTTGATGTCAGTGCGTCTCCGTGGGAGAACGTCCTCATTTCATCAGCAGCATTTCCGGGCATCACAAATCACTCTTACTTTATCCGCATAGGTAAAGTAAAAGCTAAATGCGTATGCCTTGTACAGCTGCTTCATCATGTGTGGCGTTCTCCTTTCCCGAAGTTTTCTGTAAGATATCACAACAGGGCGCCACCGTCAACCGTCATATCCGCCAAAAATATTTACCCGGGGTAAACACTCCGCCACGCGCTTTCGCGCTTTAAAGTTCGGATGTGCCCGGTGTTCCGGCAAATATCCGGCACTTTCCGTCGTCATTTTCCGCTGGACATATCGCCCAAGGCCCCGCCGTCCTCTGTCAGCAGCGTCAACCCGGCAGGGCGCTCCGCCAGCAGATACTCCAGCACACCGCGGCTGACGTCATCCATCTCCCCGGCGCGGCGGATATGCACCGCCAGCGGCTGCCGCGCCGCCAGACCGGTGAGCCACCGGATAAACGCCTGGGCCACTGCCGCCGGTGCGGCCGTGACCTCACCCTCCGCGCCGGCACACACCGCCGCAGCGGGCTGTATAGCCCCCAGCACCCGCAGCAGCACCCGGTCGTCCGGCCGCACGTCGTTCCCGACGGCGTCCAGCAGCTTTCCCACTGTGTCCGCCATCCAGAAGCAGGGCACCGCCCGGATGCAGTAGGTCCGCACGTGCAGGCCCGGCGCATCGGTCCGCGCCGCCGCAGGCTCCTCCGGCGCGGCGGGCGCGGCCTTCAGCTCCGCGTATTTCTGCGTGATGGCGCTGCCGGGATAGATCTCCAGATTGGAGGCCAGCCGGTTGCGGAACTCGTTGAAAAACCGGATAGCACGGCTGCGGTCGCCGCCGCGCTCATACAGCGTCATCAGCCGCAGGGCCAGCTGCTCGTTGTAGGGCTCGTATTCCATGACCCGCTCCAGAATGCCCACGGCCTCCGGCAGCATATCCCGCTGCTCATACAGCTCCGCCGCCTTCATCAGCAGCCGGTTCTTCCGCTTCTCATAATAGATGCGCTGGCTGAGGATCAGCTCATTCAGGTCCTCGCAGTGGTTGAAATAGTACCCCTCCAGCAGCTCGCCGCCGAAGGCGTCACACGCCCGCTTCAGCTCGTCCGCCGACCGGGTCTCCGGGTCGATCTCGTCGATGGTCTGCAGATCGCAGACATAGTCGTATGCCCGGTCGATGCAGCAGTACTCCCGGTCCAGCTTGATGAGCGACCGCCCGCCCTCGCCGATGTCGGTGCTCTTTTTGATCTTCCACAGGGTATAGCGCAGATTATACTTGGCAGCGCTGGCGGCGCTGTCCGGCCAGAGGTAGGCCGCCAGCTTCTCCCGCGCGTAGTAGTCCCCGCCCCGCAGGAACAGGATACACAGCAGGGCGCAGCCCTTGTTGCCCAGCTCCGGGGTGATGTCCGTGCCGTCGCAGATGACCTGCGGCTTTCCAAACAGTCTGATCTGAAGCATGGCCGTCACCTCACTGCCGGCTGTGCAGCACCGACCCGGACTTGATGGTCACGGTCACGTCGGTCTGCTCCAGCTGCTCTGCGGGCACGGCGCGGATGTCGCGGTCCAGCACCACGATATCCGCCAGGTATCCCGGCGCCAGCTTTCCCTTGCGCTTATCCTCAAACAGCGCGTAAGCGCCGTTGACGGTGTACATCTCGATGGCCTGCTCCACGGACACGGCGCACTGGGGCACGGCGCGGTTCACCGCCGCGTGGATGCCCAGCATGGGCCGCGGCTCCGTCACGTCGCTGTCCGACCCGCCGCACACCACCGCGCCGGCGGCGAACATGGCGGCAAAGTTGTTGGAGCGCAGATAGCGCTCGCCCACCCGGCGCTCGTACATACCGCCCTTGCCGCCCCACAGATAGGCGTAGGCCGGCTGCACCGAGAAGATCAGCTTCATATCCGCCGCCCGGGCGATCTGCTCCGGCGTGGCCATGATGGCGTGCTCGATGCGGTGGCGCAGGGCGGTGCTGCCGCCCTGACGGATGGCCCTCTCGTGGGCCAGCAGCACGGACTCGATGGCCCGGTCGCCGATGCTGTACAGCGCCAGCTGCATATCCTGCCGGTAGCACTGCTGCACGAACTCGTCCAGTCCATCCTGGGGCAGGAAGATCTGTCCCCGGTAGTCCGGCCGGTCTGCGTAGGGTGCCGACAGGGCAGCGCTGTGGCTGGACAGGGTACCGTCCACCATAATATTGCCGCCCACCCGGCGCAGCCCCAGCTTCCAGACCTTCGCCAGGTCCATGGTCTGATAGAACAGCGGCATATCCACCGGGAACTCGCCGCTGTGGGCGTAGATGAACTCCGCGTCCCGGTCGTCGAACAGCCAGCCGCCCTCAATGGCCGCCACGGTGGTGATTCCGTTTTCCAGCAGCCGGGACATGGCCAGATGGATGGCCTCCATGCGGAACTCGTCCGGCAGGCTCCGCAGCACATTGGAGCGCAGCACATAGTTGGCGTTCCGCCGGAAAATGCCCGTGGGCAGGCCGCTGCTGTCCAGCTCCACGCCCTCCAGGGAGAAGGGCACCTTATAATACAGCAGGGCATGGGTGTTCAGCATACTGACGTGGTACTCCTTGGAGAACAGCACCACCGGACTGTCGCTGCAATACCTGTCCAGCACATACCGGTCCGGAAAACGCTTTTCCTCGAACTGCGACTCCTCCACCTGGCAGCCCAGCACCGCGCCCTCCCGCTTTTCGGCGGCGGCCAGCATCTCGCCCAGCTCCCGGTGGGACCGCGCGCCGCCCAGATCCACGCTCATCATGTTCACAGCGGTCTGCATCACATGGAAGTGGTTGTCGATAAACCCCGGCAGCACCGTGCCGCCCCTGGCGTCGATGACCTGCGTGCCGGGGCGCACCAGCTTCTGCCAATCATCGTCGCGGCCTGCGGCGCAGATCATTTTCCCCGCCGCGGCCACCCAGTCGGCCCCGCCGTCGCCGCACATGGTCACGCAGCGCCCGTTTTTAATGATGATATCCGCGTACATAGCGTCCCGTCCTCCTGTTGAAAGCCGTGTTGTGTTATGGCCGTATTGTACACCAGGGCGGGCCGTCTGTCCAGTGGCGCTGTGTCCCCGGCGGCAAATGTACCAAATCGTTTGTTGAAAAGCACGGCATGATTTGCTAAAATGTTTAGTAACAACGGAAATTCAACGCTTTTCCCACGCGCGGCGCAACATCTCCCGGTTACAATGACATCAAACTGAGGCGGAGCACGGCCGGCGCGGCCCCTCTCCGCCCTCCCGAAAAAACGAAAGGGCAGGGATGTATATGAGCGTTTTGATTTTGAACCGCGAGCAGGTCAAGCAGGTCATCTCCATGAAGGAAGTCATCCAGGAGGTGCGCGAGGTCTATCGTCTGAAATCCCAGGGCAAGTCCGTGATCTGGCCGCTGGTCAACTATGAATTCGTGGACGAGCACGCCGCCATGGACATCCGTTCCGGCTATATCAAGGGCGTACAGCTCCACGGCCTGAAGATGCTGAACAACTTTCCCGAGAACCGGGAAAAGGGCCTGCCGCCCTTCAACGGCATCATGATGGTCTACGACTCCAACACCGGTATTCCCGTCAGCGTCATGGACGCCTCCTACGTCACCTGTATGCGTACCGGCGCCGCCGGCGCGCTGGGCGTGGACCTGCTGGCCCGCAAGGACGCCAAGCACCTGTTCATCCTGGGTGCCGGCAAGCAGGCTCCCTTCCAGATCGCCGCTACGCTGCTGCTGCGTCCGGCCATCGATAAGGTCTACATCGCCGACCCCATGTTCCCCGACAACGCGGTGCAGTTCGCCGCCCACATTGCCCAGCAGCTCTCCGATGACTTCGGCATCGACGCCTCCGGCGTGGAGTTCCTGCCGGCGCTGGATATGGCCGCCGCCGTGGGCGACAGTGACGCCATCATCACCGTCACGCCCTCCCGCAAGCCCATCATCCAGAAGGCGTGGCTGAAGCCCGGCACCCATCTGAGCTGCCTGGGCTCCGACATGGAATCCAAGCAGGAGATCGAGAGCACCATCTTCCAGGGCGCCGCCTTCTACGCCGACGACCGCGCCCAGTGCATCCGCGTGGGCGAGATGGAGCTGCCCATCAAGCAGGGCGTCATCAGTGCCGACGACATCACCGGCGAGATCGGTGACCTCATCGACGGCAAGGTCCCCGGCCGCACCAGCGACACGCAGACCACCATCTTCGACGCCACCGGCCTGTACATTCTGGATCTGGCCGCCGCCAAGGTAGCCATCGACCGCGCACTGGCCGAGGGCGTGGGCTTGCAGGCCGACCTATAACCCTGCGGAATATATCCGCTTACCCTACAAAACAGACGAAATGAGGAGGACAATAAAATGAAACTGGCATGGTTTGGTGTGGAAGAGTGGCTGAATCCCATGGACTCTCTCGCCCGTATCAATCTGGGCAGCAGCTGCGTCAGCGCCCTTCGTATGGACGAGCTGTTTGACCTGACCGGCGAGGATCTGGACGCTTTCCTGAACGAAATGCGTACCATGAGCCTGCATTATCACCACGGCGACGCCACCGGCTCTCCCCGGATCAAGGCGGCGGTGGCCGGCATTTACCCCAAGGGCAACGTGAAGCCCGAGGAAGTCATGATCACCCACGGCGGCACCGGCGCCAATGACCTGGTGCTGATGAGCGTGCTGGAGCCGGGTGACAACTGCGTGGTGATCAAGCCCTCCTATCAGCAGCACTACGATATCCCCAAGGGCAGCGGCATCGAGACCCGCGTGGTCCAGCTGAAGGCCGAGGATAACTATCAGCTGGATTTCGACGCCCTGGACAAGGCCTGCGACGCCAACACCAAGATGATCGTCCTGACCAACCCCAACAACCCCATCGGCGTGACCCTGTACGACGAGGGCCTGCGTAAGGTCGTGGACATCGCCGCCAAGCACGACGCCTGGATCCTCTGCGACGAGGTCTATCGCGGGCTGGACGAGAACTATATGCCCTCCATTCTGGACTACGGCTACCACAAGGCCATCTCCATCAGCAGTATGTCCAAGATGTACTCCATGGCCGGCACCCGTATCGGCTGGATCGTCTGCCGCGACCACGAGATGTACGAGGTCATGAAGACCCGCCGTTCCTACAACACCATCTGCTGCGGCATCTGGGACGAGATCATCGCCTCCATCGCGCTGGAGCATTACCAGGCCCTGTGGGCCCGCGCCCGTTCCATTCTGGAGCCCAACCGCAAGATCGTGGAGGACTGGGTGGCCTCCCAGCCCCACCTGCACCTGCGCGCCAAGGCCATGGGCACCACCTGCCTGATCGACTATGATTACGACGTGGACTCCGAGACCCTGGCCAAGGATGCCATGGCCACCGAGCAGATCCTGGTGGTCCCCGGCGACTACTTCGATATGCCCAAGACCATCCGTGTGGGCTACGGCGCCTTCCGCGATCCCCAGGTGCTGAAGGCCGGTCTGGAGGAGTTCGGCAAGTACCTGGAGAAGTACAACTAACTGACACATCCCTCTCTCACAAATTTCTTCCCCCCTGCGGCACGCGCCGCAAAACAAGCGCCCGGCAGAAAGGCCGCCTGACACAAGAAAACACACGGTTTTGCCTGTGTCTATCCGGCTGAAATCGACCGCAAAAACGCCCACATGCGTCAGCATGCGGGCGTTTTTGCAGCCAATTTCAGCTCGAATTTACTTTGGCAAAACTGCTTCGCACCGAAAAAGAGCGCGTTTTGTGCAGAGCCGAGGCGCGCCGCCGCAGGCATACTGGATGTCTGTCAAGGCGGCGCAACGATGGGGCTGCGCGAAACGCGCCTTTTGCGGCGTATGTTTTCTTATGCCAGGCGGCCTAAGCCGGGCGCTTGTTTTTTCCGTATTCCGTTGGCGCTCACACCCGCGCCCAGCGCATCCAGCCGTCCTCGAACAGGGCCGTCAGCCGCCCCGTGTCCTTCAGCCACGCCAGATAGGACCGCACCGTGCTGCCCACCAGCACATACTGCTCAAAGCTCATGGTCAGCCCGTAGGCGGCAAACAGCTGCTGCAGGATATCCTCAAAGCCGCGGGGCGCGGCGCAGAGGTCCACGATCCTCTCCGCGATCTCATGCACCTTTCGGATATTATACTGCGCCAGGTCGGCGATGTCCTCCGTCACCTCCGTGTGCGAGGGCACAAATACCTTCGCGGTCATGGTCTGCACCTGCTCCAGCGTTTTCAGGTACCCGGCCACGTCGTAAATAAAGCCGATCTGGTACTTGTCCAGTATCTCCCGGCTGGACAGGCAGTCCGCCAGAAACACCACGTCGTCCGGCGTCCGAAAGCCTACCATGTCGAAAAAGTGCCCGGGCAGGGGGATAGACGCAAAGCCCTCCGGCAGCTTGTCCGCCGTCAGCTCCGCCGCGTCGCTCTCCTGTGCCAGCAGAAACTTGTGCCGCAGGTCCTTGGGCGGATATCCGCCGTAGAGAAACGACGGCTCCAGCACCGGGTGCCGGGTAAACGCGCAGTCGATTCCCGGCGCGTAGATCCTGCAGCCCGTCTGTCCCTGCAAATACCGGTTCCCGCCGATGTGGTCGGCGTTAGCGTGGGTGTTGTAGATTGCCGTCAGCTGCCAGCCGTTGGCGTCCAGCACCTGCCGTATCCTCCGCCCCGCGTCCTTGTCGTTGCCGCTGTCGATCAGGCAGACGTTTTTCTCATCCAGCCGGAAGAGGCCAATGTTGGTGGGGCTCTTGATGTAATACGTCCTCTCGGTAAGCTGTATCAGTTCGTACATAGCGGTATCCCCTCCGTTACTTTTTTGTATCGCCATCCGATCATGTTTTGTTGCTTCCTTGTCCTGTCATCCTATCAGTTTTTCCGCCTCTTTGTAATGTCATTCTATCATGTTTTGCTGCTTCTTTGTGCTGTCATCCTATCATATTCCCCCGCTTCTTTGTATTGTCATCCTATCATATTTTCCCGCAAAACACAAGCGCCCGGCCGATAGCCGGGCGCCTGCGTACCTCATCTGTATATGGCGCCGCTGGCCGCCACACAGTTCTTTCCGTTGTTTTTGCAGATATACAGCTGCCTGTCCGCCTTTGCGATGAGTGAAAAGTCCTTCAATTCCCGGCCCGTCCCGCACGCAACACCGAAAGAGGCCGTAACAATGTGCCGGTCCGGCAGGTCCTCTCTTGGAACAGCCGCGGCGCGCACCGCGTCAAGAAGCGCACCGGCGATACGGCGGGCCTCCTCCTCACCGATATCCGGCAGGATCGCCACGAACTCCTCGCCCCCAAAGCGGAAGAGATACCGGTCAGCCGCCGCCAACACCCCGACCACGCTTCCGGCCACACGCCGCAGCGCTTCGTCGCCCTTCATGTGGGAGTAGTTGTCGTTGTACGATTTGAAATCATCCACGTCAAAAATAATGACGCTGACCCGTTCCGGCGCGGTTTTATCGGCAATGAACGTGCCATACGTCTCCATCGCCTTTTTATTCAGTGTTTCCGTCATCACGTCGTTGTAGGCCAGCTTGATGAAAGCGTGACCCATCTCCTTGATGTGCCGTTCGTTGGCAGACTGCCGAAGGAAGATGGACCGCAGCACGATAAAACCTACAATGATGGAAAATCGCAGCAGGAAATGCTTGAACAGATCATAGTTCTCCGCGTAGGGAAGCTGTCCGGGCAGCCACCAGCTGATCAATATCAGAACACATACCGCCACGGTATCCACACGGCGGTATGTGGGCGCGATCATGATCGCAAACAGATAGCACATGGAGATGGACAACCCGACCCGGTGAAAGTTGCAGGAGACCATAAAGACGGTAACGCTGGCGATCACCACCCCATAGTAGGCCAACAGCGCAAACCGCGCCGGCGGCGCATCGTATTCTCCTCCACGCTTTTTATAGGCGATCGTAAACACCAGCATCGCCAGCGAGCCGCCGATCATCATGTAAAGCGGCACCATGTCAATGGGGATCATCGAGCGCGCCGCGATGTTCTTGACCAGGTAGATCCCGTTGGTCAGTATAAACAGAATGGCTGCATAAAATACGACCGAAAAATTCTGCCGCATAAGGATGCTCTCCACAGTCGGAATCTCATCGATCTGTATTCCCAGCACACGATCACTAAAGCTCTTAAACCTGGCAAACGCCATATCCGATATCCAGCAGGACACCCTCTGCACAATATCGACCTTATCCCCTCGTCTTTCCATACGATCCCTCCAGCAAATAATACGACCCCGTTTGTCTGCTTTTGTTGATCTATTGTTATATTTTACCATGCTTCCGCCCAAAACACAAGCGCCCGGCCGATAGCCGGGCGCTTGGTGTTATGATTATGCGGGAAATCGAGCCCTTACTTGGCGTCCTTGATGGCAGCCTGCGCTGCGGCCAGACGGGCGATGGGCACGCGGAAGGGGGAGCAGGACACATAGTCCAGACCCACGCGGTGGCAGAACTCCACGCTGGAGGGGTCGCCGCCGTGCTCGCCGCAGATGCCCAGATGGATGTCGGGGCGGGTGGCGCGGCCCAGCTTGCAGGCCATATCCACCAGCTTGCCCACACCGACCTGATCCAGCCGGGCGAACGGATCGCTCTCATAGATCTTGTTGTCGTAGTAAGCGGGCAGGAACTTGCCGGCATCGTCACGGCTGAAGCCAAAGGTCATCTGAGTCAGGTCGTTGGTACCGAAGGAGAAGAACTCCGCCTCGGTGGCGATGGCATCAGCGGTCAGCGCAGCGCGGGGGATCTCGATCATGGTGCCCACCAGGTACTTCATATTCATACCGGCAGCAGCCAGCTCCTCGTCAGCGGTCTTGACCACCACGTCCTTGACGAACTTCAGCTCCTTGACCTCGCCCACCAGGGGGATCATGATCTCGGGAACCATGTTCCAGTCGGGGTGCTTCTTCTGGACGTTGATGGCGGCGCGGATGACGGCACGGGTCTGCATGACGGCGATCTCCGGGAAGGTGACGGCCAGACGGCAGCCGCGGTGACCCATCATGGGGTTGAACTCGTGCAGGGAGGCGATGATGGCCTTGATGTCGGCTACGGTCTTGCCCATATCCTTGGCCAGCAGCTCGATGTCCGCCTCCTCGGTGGGAACGAACTCGTGCAGAGGGGGATCCAGGAAGCGGATGGTGACGGGGCAGCCCTCCATGGCCTCGTAGATGCCCTCGAAGTCGCCCTGCTGCATGGGCAGCAGCTTGGCCAGAGCCTTCTCGCGCTGCTCCTTGGTGTCGGAGCAGATCATCTCGCGGATGGCGGCAATACGGTCGCCGTCGAAGAACATATGCTCAGTGCGGCACAGGCCGATACCCTGGGCGCCCAGAGAGCGGGCGCGGGCGGCGTCGGCGGGGGTGTCGGCATTGGTGCGGACCTTCAGCCGGCGGAACTTGTCGGCCCAGGCCATGATGCGGCCGAAATCGCCGCCCACATTGGCGTCCACGGTGGGCATAGCGCCGTCGTAGATATTACCGGTGGAGCCGTCCAGGCTCATCCAGTCGCCCTCGTGGTAGGTCTTGCCTGCCAGGGTAAACTGCTTGTTGGCCTCGTCCATGTTGATGGCGCCGCAGCCGGAGACGCAGCACTTACCCATGCCGCGGGCCACAACGGCCGCGTGGGAGGTCATACCGCCGCGGACGGTCAGGATGCCCTGGGCGGCCTTCATGCCCTCGATATCTTCGGGAGAGGTCTCCAGACGAACCAGAACCACCTTCTCGCCCCGGGCAGCCCACTCCTTGGCGTCCTCGGCGTTGAACACGATCTTGCCGCAGGCAGCGCCGGGGGAGGCGGGCAGCGCCTTGCCCACCGGCTCGGTGGCCTTCAACGCCTTGGGGTCGAACTGGGGATGCAGCAGGGTATCCAGGTTGCGGGGATCGATCATGGCCACGGCCTGCTGCTCGGAGATCATGCCCTCGTCCACCAGGTCGCAGGCGATCTTCAGCGCGGCGGGAGCGGTGCGCTTGCCGTTGCGGCACTGCAGCATGTACAGCTTGCCGTGCTCCACGGTGAACTCCATATCCTGCATATCGCGATAGTGGTCCTCCAGGATATTGCAGACCTTCACGAACTCGTCATAGGCCTCGGGGAACTTCTCAGCCATCTCGGCAATGGGCATGGGGGTACGCACGCCGGCCACCACGTCCTCGCCCTGGGCATTGGTCAGGAACTCGCCCATCAGCTTCTTCTCGCCGGTGGCGGGGTCACGGGTGAACGCCACGCCGGTGCCGCAGTCGTCGCCCATGTTGCCGAAGGCCATGGACTGCACGTTGACGGCGGTGCCCCAGGAATAGGGGATGTCGTTGTCGCGGCGGTACACGTTGGCGCGGGGGTTGTCCCAGCTGCGGAACACGGCCTTGATGGCGCCGATCAGCTGCTCCTTGGGATCGGTGGGGAAGTCGCTGCCGATCTTGGACTTGTACTCGGCCTTGAACTGCATGGCCAGCTCCTTCAGATCCTCGGCGGACAGCTCCACGTCCTGGGTCACGCCCTTCTTCTCCTTCATGGCATCGATCAGCTGCTCAAAGTACTTCTTGCCAACCTCCATGACCACATCGGAATACATCTGGATAAAGCGGCGATAGCAATCCCACGCCCAGCGGGGGTTGTTGGACTTCTTGGCGATCACGTCCACCACGTCCTCATTCAAACCCAGGTTCAGAATGGTGTCCATCATGCCGGGCATGGAGGCGCGGGCGCCGGAGCGCACGGATACCAGCAGGGGATTTTCCAGATCGCCGAACTTCTTGCCGGTGATCTTCTCCATCTTCTCGATATACTCCATGATCTCCGCCATGATCTCGCCGTTGATCTGGCGGCCGTCCTCGTAATACTGAGTGCAGGCCTCGGTGGTGATGGTAAAGCCCTGGGGCACGGGCAGACCGATATTGGTCATCTCCGCCAGGTTCGCACCCTTGCCGCCCAACAGCTCACGCATCTTGGCGTTGCCTTCGGTGAACAGGTAACAATACTTCTTGCTCATTGCAGTTCCTCCGTATATTAAATAGTTGTACCAAACATTGAGAACAATTTATTATAGTCATATTTTTTTTTAAAAGCAACCCTGTCGCTGATATTTTTACAAAAAATGTTGTTTCCTCTGCGGACACTCGCCGTAAACCGATAACACATTTCCGTTTCCTCTATTTTCCGTCCTTTTTGGCGCAGCACCCGCAAAGCCGCCGTCCCGGCGCGCTTCTCCCGGCGGAACGGAGGGAAGATTTTGTGTCTTGCCTATTCCCCCACTCCTGTGGTATACTATTATATTGAATTAGTAGGCACTTTGCCGGGAGGTGCGCGCATGGTCCAGCTGCCCCAGGAAAACAGCATATTCACCCGCACCGTGCGCCGCGCCGCCGGGGAGGACCGTCTCAGCCACGCGGTCATCCTGACGGGCCGGGGTGACCTGACCGCCGCTGCCCGGTTTCTCGCCGCCGCCCACGTCTGCGAGGGGACGGACAGACCCTGCCTGCGCTGCCGCCACTGCCGCAAGGTACTGGAGGGCATCCACCCGGACGTGATCCCCGTGCTGGATACAGAGCACAAGGAGCTGACGGTGGAGGCAGTCCGCGCCCTGCGTAAGGATGTGTACATCCGCCCCAACGAGGCCCGGCGCAAGGTATACGTCATCTCTGACTGTCGCCAGCTGAACCAGCGGGATCAGGATGTCCTGCTGAAGGTGGTGGAGGAGGGACCGCCCTATGCCGCTTTCATCTTCTGCGCCGACGCTCCCGCCGCCCTGCTGGAGACCGTCCGTTCCCGCTGTGCTCTGCTGAAATACGACGGGGAAGACGCGCCTCTCAGCGACGGTACCGCGGAGCTGTGCCGTGCGTTTGCCTCCGGGCGTCTGCTGCCGGTGACCACGGCGCTGCTCTCCCGCGAGCAGTCCCTGAAGCGCGAGACGCTGCAGGCCCAGCTGGAGGAGCTGTGGCGCGCCGCGGCCGAAGCCCTGCTGGTGCAGCAGGGCAAGGCGCGGCCAGATCCCTCCTGTGCGGAGGCAGCCCTTCTGCTGGCGGACAGGCTGACGGCGCGGCAGCTGCTGAGACTGTGCGCGGCCAGTCAGCGCTTTGCCGAACAATGTGACCAAAATGCGGGCGTGGGCCAGATATTGGGCGCCCTCGCCGTGAAATGGGAGGAACTTTTATGACCGATGTGATCTCTGTCCGCTTCCGCAGCGGCTGCAAGGAATACTACTTCGACCCCAAGGGGCTCACGATCCCCGCCGGCACCGACGTGATCGTGGAGACCGCCCAGGGCCCGGAATTCGCCCACTGCGCGGCGGGCAACCACCAGGTGCCCGATGACGCGGTGGTCAAGCCCCTGCGGTCCGTCCTCCGCATCGCCACCGACAACGACAAACACACCGCCGCCTACAACCGCAGCCGTGAGAAGGAAGCCTTCGATGTCTGCAAAAAGAAGATCCAGCAGCACAAGCTGGAGATGAAGCTGGTGCGGGTGGAGTGCAGCTTTGACGGCAGCAAGATCCTGTTTTTCTTTACCGCCGACGGCCGCGTGGACTTCCGCGAGCTGGTCAAGGACCTGGCCAGCGTGTTCCGCGCCCGCATCGAGCTGCGGCAGATCGGCGTCCGCGACGAGGCCAAGATGATCGGCGGCCTGGGCATCTGCGGCCGGCCCTTCTGCTGCGCCCAGTTCATGGACGAGTTCCTGCCCGTGTCCATCAAGATGGCCAAGACCCAGAACCTGAGTCTGAACCCTACCAAGATCTCCGGTACCTGCGGCCGGCTGATGTGCTGCCTGAAATATGAACAGGACGCCTACGAGGACGCCATCAAACGCCTGCCCAAGAACGACTCCTTCGTCCTGACGCCGGACGGCACCGGCAACGTCAGCGACGTAAACGTGCTGAAGGAGACTGTGAACGTCCGCCTGGATGACCGCACCGACGGTCCCCGCTGCTACCACAACTGCGAGGTCTGCGTCCTGCGGAACGGCAAGGGCAGCCGCGACGGTATCGCGGTCCCCGACAAGCGCCCCGAGCGCTATGTGGAGCCCCTGGCCGAGGAGGAACTGCCCACTATCACCCTGCTCAGCGACTTCGACCCGGACGCCGCGGCGGAGAGTGAAAAGAAACGCGGCCGCCGGAGCCGCAGCCGCCGTCGGGGCGACGGCGAGAAGCGCACGGCGGAGAAGTCCGCCGCCCCTGCGGAAAAAGCCCCGCGTTCCGATACCCCCGCCGAGGGCGGAAAGCCCCGCCGCGAGGGCGGTGATCGCCGCCGCAGAAGCGGACGCCGCGGCGGAAACGGCGGTGCCAACGCCGCCGGCAGCACCGGCGCACCCGCACCCAAGGCAGTCAAGCCCGCCGGGGACGGCCAGGGTACCGTGAGCGGTGAGAAGAAGCGCAGCCGCCATCGGCACCGCCGCAGAAGCGGCGGCAGTAAGCCCAACGGCGGCACGGAGGCGTAAATCATGCGTAAATTCAACGGTTTGCTGCTGGTCAGCGATTTCGACAACACCCTTGTCTACACCGAGGAGGCCCTGCAAAAGTGCGTGGATATGCCCCCCGTCTCTGACGAGAACCGCGCCGCCATCGAGTATTTCATGGCCAACGGCGGCATCTTTTCCGTGGCCACCGGCCGCGCCAAGCCCGCCTTTGAAACGGTTGTGGACGGCATCCCCATGAACGGTCCCACCGTGCTGTTCAACGGCGCGGCTATCTACGACTTCCCGCAGAAGAAGTACCTGGTCACGGCCTTTTTGCCCGACTCCGTCCGGCAGCACGTCACGGAGGTCGTCACCGCCCTGCCCCAGGTGGCTGTGGAGCTGTACCACGATGACAACACCATCCACGCCCTGAACGCCAACGACGTCACCCGCCGTCATATGCACATCACCCACGCACCGTCCATCGAGGTAGACACCATGGACGACGTGCCGTCCCCCATCAGTAAGGCCCTTTTCTCCACCGAGGAGGCGCACCTGCCCGCCCTGTTGGACTTTCTGGCCTCCCGGCCCTGGTACCACGACTATGAGGTAGTCCCCAGCGCCGTGACCCTGGTGGAGCTGACAGCCAAGGGCGCCAACAAGGGCGGCATGGTCCGGCGTCTGGCGGACCTGCTGGATGTGGCACGGGAAAACGTGATCTGCGTGGGCGACCACGCCAACGACATCAGTATGCTCACCTGGGCCGGCCAGGGCTACGCCCCCGCCAACGCCATTCCCCAGGTGCTGCACACACCCGGCGTCCGCCGCCTGCCCGACTGCCGCGACAACGCCATTGCCGCCCTGATTCACCAGCTCGACCAGCGCCATTGAATGTATCCCCCGAAGCAAGAAGGAAGAAGCAAGCCAGTATCGGCTTGCTTCTTTTTTATAGAATCAGGTATAGAACATATCCGTGTAGCTTGCCGGTTCGCACAGCTCATTCAGATAAATCGTGTATTCGTCATCCTCCGACAGCAACTCATACGGCCACAGCTCGCCGCCGTAGTTCGGCATAAACCACATGGTGACATACGTTGTGGGGTCGCTGATATCCAATACATCCAGCCAATAGACATCCACGATATACACATCCGGGAACACGATGAATAACCTGTCGTCGGACACATACGGCTGCCCTTCAAACGCCACCTCGATATAGTTCCCGCTGCCGTCGGTAATGGTATAGTACCCGTCTTCTTTCAGCCGTGTTGTCCCCTCAAACTTACCCAAATCAAATATCACATTCTCCGGATCGCTCAAGTCTGCCTCCAAGTCCACCGTCAAATCAGAGAAATCCAACAGGCATCCCTCCGGCTCCTGCACACGGCAGCCGTAGATATTCAGGCACTTGCTCTCCGCATTGTAGCTTGTGTGGTCGTAGGACAGCAGCGTAAACCCCGGCAGCATGGTCGCCATCAGATCGTCCATATCGCTCTGGTCAAAATTCGGCACATCCGCCCAAGGGTCCTTTGCTTTTCCGTTCTCCCTGAGCGCCAGCACAACCACCAGCGCCAGCACAGCGCAGACCACCGCTATCGCGCCGTACAGGACACCGTTTCCCCGCCGCGCCTGTACAGCCTGCGGCGCGGATACCGGCTCCGCGGGCGCCGGTGTTGGCTGCGGAGCCGGTTCAGGCTGTTCCTCTTGTACAGCAGCCGGCTTTCCGCAAAACGGGCAGAACTTGGCGTTCTCCTCAATGGGCTTGCCGCAATACACACAGAATTTTTCCATCACGCCACCCCCTTCGGCACACGTCCCCTAACTTCCTGCATGAACTGTTCCGCAAACGCGCTGTTCCCCTTTCCAAACAAATCAACACCCACAGGGATACGCCACACAGAACCGTTTTTATAGTAAATAGAAATGTCTCTCCCCACACCCAGATACAGGAACAGAAGGATCAGCAAGAACCACGCCCAATGGCTGACCTGTGTCACCGCTGTAAGTCCCGCCGCTATGGCCAGATCCCACCAGTCCCACCGGTAGTATCGCTCAATACCCTGTATTTCCGCATAGGGAATATTTATGCTGACCGACGGACGCTTCACAGCGTCAAACCATGTGACTGTCTGCGCTATCTGTAACTCCGTCTCTGTCAGTTCGATTCTCGACTCCGTTTCCTTTACCTCCACATAGGTAAGAGGGATTTCTCCTTTACATCCCCTAAAAACAAACTCTTTCCCCGGAATCAACATACCGCCGCAGGCAGAGCATAAAACGCGGAGGTCATCCTCTTCCACCTTTCCACACGTCCTACAATATCTCTTCATACCGTCCCTCCTTTACCAGATACTGTCCCACACCATCAGTCCAGCCAGTGTCTCCTCGTCCAACTGACCGTAGAGCAGCAGCATCACCACCGTCAGCTCGGTGCTCCCTACACACGTCTCCCCATTCACAGAAGCCCGATTTATGACGGCATACACCGCGTCTCCCATATGCGTCACCCGGAATGTTGCCTCCACAAGTCCGCCGTACATATTATCAACGCCCGTTATCGTTACGTCATAGCTGCCGTTTCCGCGTTTTTCGGATGACCACTTTACGCTGGACATATTTTCCTTTACCGCCATGCCAAACGGCTGTACCGAATCGTACTGGTCAAAAATCACCGATTTCAGTTCACTGACCGGCCCCACGCCGTGGTTGCTGAACAGCAGCCACACTGCCGCCGCCAGAATGACTGCCGCCACGATCGTGCCGAAAGGGAAGTGTCTGTGCCTTACCGGCGCTGCCGGCGGCGGGGTCGTCCTTGGCCCACCCGCGGCATACCGCTGTCCCGCTGTGCTGTCCTGAGCTGTCGATGCTGCCCCCGTACCGCAGTTGGGGCAGAACATCGCTCCCTCCGGAAGCCGTGTCCCGCACTCTTTGCAATACATCTCTCCACCTCATTTTTCTCTATCTCTGTCTATCCGTTTCCGTGATTATGTACCAAAAAACACATAATCATATCTGTTAGATATAATACTATATTCTATCGGTCATGTCAATCGTTCTTTCTTTTCTGTACCATAGCATCGGGAGATGATGCACATGAAAGCCAAATATTCGGATATGTATTTGCAGTTGGGATTGAAAATCGCCTACTATCGCAAGCTGCGCGGTCTGACGCAGGAGCAGCTTGCCGAGAAACTGGACAAGAGTCCGGCGTTTATCGGCCATGTGGAAGCGCCGAATATCAACAAAGCGGTCTCGCTGGACACGCTTTTTGACATCGCGGAGATTCTGGACGTTCCGGTCTATAAATTTCTTCTCTTCGACTGAGTCCTATCCGCACAGCACGAGCCCCGCTGGGGCTCGTGCTTTTTTTCAGAAAACTTCCCCTCGTCAAGCGATGGATTCTGCCTTTATGCGGCCTTTTTATGCGGATTTCTCCTTGCGATGATGTTTGTTTACAATTTAATCCTTGACGTGAGGGGAAAATCATTGTATCATACACTTTGTAACTATTTGTAACTTTTAGGGGCTTACACCATGACGCAGGATCAACAACAGAAAAAAGCCGCCGGCCGCGACCCCAACCGGGAGCACATGACCCTATCGGAGCTGTGGCAGCTGTGGCGTGACAATTTAATGAGCTGGCGGAGCTTCTGCGATGAGCACCACGATCTGTTCACCCTGAACATACAAGCGGGCTTCCGCCGCATCGGTCGGTGGCTGTCCGATCTGCACAGCAATGCGCGGGCTCTGGCGGCCGCCAACCGCGACAGGCGGTTCCCCGAATCCGAATACGGCGCAGCCCAGCTGTTCCTCTTCTTCCGCGGCAGCCTGGAGCGCCGGGCCGCCGCCATACGCGAGGGCTTCTCCAACCGGCGCAAGGCACTGACCTGGATGGGCGGCAAACGCCGCCACTTTTTTGAGAAGATGCATCTGCACCCGGTGGCATTCCTGTGCGGCGCCATGGCCATCGCCGCCGCGGCCACCGTTCTGTCCCTGTACACCCTGGGCGCTCAGGTGACCTATGACGGTCAGGACCTTGGCATCGTCTCCTCCCGCCGCGCCGCCGAAAAGGTGGTGGCGGAGCTGGAGGATGTCACCCGCGCGACCACCGGCGACGGCGGCTACACCGTGGATACGGCGCTGCTCACCGCCGAAACAGGCGTTTTCCCCCGCCGCGAGCTGATCTCCGACGACGAGTTTGAAGAGACACTGAGCGACACCCTCGGCGTGGTGGATTACGCCTATGTCCTGTATGTGGACGGCGAAAAGGTGGTGGCCACCACCCGCTCCGGCGCGCTGGAGGACCTGCTGGAGCAGCTGAAGCTGGGCTATGAGACGGCGGACACGGTGAACGCCTACTTCGTGGAGGACGTGGACATCCGGCAGGAGTACGTGGAGTCGTCCTACGTGATGAACCTGGGCTACATCGCCGAGATCCTCAACGAGACGAAGGAGGGCGAGGTGACGTACACCGTCACCTCCGGCGACAGTTATTACAGCATCGCGGAGAAATACGACCTGAGCGTGGAAGCGCTGATGAAGCTGAACTCCGGCTATGACCCGAAGATCCTGCGGGTGGGCGATGTGCTGACCATCAGCAACGCCGTGCCCTATCTGACCGTGGTGAACGTGGAGCGGCAGCGGTACGTGCAGGATGTGCCGTACCAGGTGGAGTACACCGACGACAGCTCCATGTACCAGGGCGAGTATAAGGTCACGTCCGCGGGCGTGTACGGCAAGGCGGACATGACCGCCAACGTGACGTACATCAACGGCGAGGAGACGGAGCGCGAGGTGGTCGCCAGCGTGACGCTGTCCCAGCCGGTGACGGAGCAGCAGCTCCGCGGCACGAAGGAGCGGCCCACCTGGTATCCCACCGGGTCGTTCTCCTGGCCCTGCACCGGCATCCTCACCAGCCGGTTCGGCTATCGAAGCCTGCTGGGCAGCACCTACCACAGCGGCATCGACATCGGCAACAGCTACGGCACGTCCATCTATGCCTCCGACGGCGGCACGGTGACGTACTCCGGCTGGATGAGCGGGTACGGCTATCTGATCATCATCGACCACGGCAACGGGTATCAGACGTACTACGGGCATAACAGCAGTTTGGTGGCGTCCCTGGGGCAGAAGGTCCACAAGGGCCAGCTCATCGCCCGCATGGGCTCGACGGGCCGCTCCACCGGCAACCACTGCCATTTCGGCGTCAAGTTCAACGGCACGTTTGTCAACCCGCTGAACTATCTGTAAACCGCAGCGCCCCTGCCCATCGGCGGGGGCGCCGATCTTTCCCTGCGGCAGGGCGCACGTTTCCGGGGTTGCAAAACCCAAAAACTATGGTACAATAGACCTGCGCCTGTATGTATTTCCCCGCCGGCGGCGGTGGAATGGAGAAACCGTTAAAATGAGGTGAAAAAGATGAAAAAACTGATCGCGCTGCTGTGCGCGGTGTGCGCCGCGGCCATGAGCCTGTGCGTCGCCTGTGCCAGCCCCCTCACCGGCGACACCAGCAACATGGGCCTGTGGATCACCCTGGTGGTCGTGGCCGTCATCGCCGTTGTGGTGCTGCTCATCGTGGGCAAAAAGAAGAAAAAATAAACAGCGTGCAGACCGCCCCGGGCCAATGGCCCGGGGCGGTTTTTATTTATTTCGCTTGCCTTTTCTATCCATACATGGTATATTTTAGTTGTATATCCGTTAAAAGGAAAATTCTGGAAAAGGAGAGAACGACATGAAAAAGTTCATCACCCTGCTGCTGGCTCTGGCTATGATCCTGAGCCTGACTGCCTGCGGCGAACAGCCCACCGGCGCCGCCGGTGACGACGGTAATACCGTATCCGCGGAAAGCGATGGCCGCACCCTGTACGAGGCCGCCATACAGCTGGCCTGCGACGGCGATTTTCCCGGCAGCATCGAGGGCCTGAAAAAGGCTGTGGCCGCCGAGGAAACAGATACCTGGAACGAGATGGACATTGATCTTGCCTATAAGCGCATGGCACAGCTATATCTCCTGCTGGGCGATACCGAGGGGCAGGCGCAGGCGAACGCCGATTGCCTTGCCGCCCGCGGCTGGGAGCCGCTGGGCCTCGATGATCTTTACTTTGAGGGCAACTGTGATTTAGATCAGTATTTTGACGCCTCCCCCTTTGGCAACTGGGGCAACAACGTCCTGATCTATGACCTGGAGGGCGAGGATGGGCTTGCTCTGTTTAGCGCTTTCCCTGAAAAGGCTGAAGAGATGGGTAACGATGCATTCTTTCAATGGAAGGATGAGTGTAGGCGTACAAATCTGTACGCCCTGGTCAGCGCCGCCACATTTGACAGCGCGACTTTGGACAGCTACAAGCAGACCCATTCCAAGAGCATTTCTTTCGAATCGCCCTTTGTGACCTTTTCTGCCTGCGGGGTAATGACCGGCATGACCCGGGAGCAGGTCTATGCACAGCTTCAAATGACGCCCTGGTGTCAGGTTCTTGTCGATCATTCCTTCGCGGATTTCACTTGGGAACTTATACCGCGTTACGATGGCTCTGAGGAGTACTCTTTACGTGTTGACACCCGCGAATATACTGACAGCGACATTGTCCTTTCCGAGCGTTTGGATAGTAAAACAATGTGCAGCCTTTCGCTGAAGTTTGAAAACGACGTGCTGACCTGGATGCAGTACCGGGAGACCAAAATTGACTGAAGCAGCCAAATAAAAGAGACGGCCTCGGCCGTCTCTTTTTATGCCTTTTATTCAAACAATCCCGCCTGTCCCGGCACCTCCGTATGCCCGATGGACTGTATCTGGCGGACATTCTCGGCGGTCAGCGCGTCGCTGATGGCCATTTTGCGGATGATGTTCTGCACCGTCACGTCCAGCCCCGTGCCCTCCCGGTAGTCGGCAGGGAAGATGAAATCCACCCGTCCCTTGGCCAGCAGGTCCTCCACGCCGGCCCGGTTGCTGCTCTGGTACACGGCGATGGCCTGCCCGCCGTAGGACCGCATCATCTTCATACACGGCACGTCGGAGAGCCCGTCGCCCACATAGATCATGTTGGTAAAGGGCACCCGCTTGCTGTCGTCGGGCATGGAGTCGTTCAGCGTCTTGTCATCGGCCACGTCCAGCACACCCTTGTTGATGCGGTAGACGAACTGGGTCTTGTTGGTGAAGTTGACGTCCAGCTTGGGCCAGCAGGCGGCACCCGCCTCGTCATAGTAGAACTCGCAGGCGTAGATCTGCTTGAACTCGTGGGCAATACCGCTGCCCTCAATGATCTCCTTCAGCCCGGAGGACAGCACATAGTGCTCGATGGTCACGCCCTGCTGCTCACCGAAGGCGTTGATCCGCTGAAACCACTCCCGCACGCCGGGAAACAGCTCCATGCTGCGGCCGCACGCCACCAGAAAGTCCCGCTTCAGGTCCTTTCCCTGGGCGCGGCACTCGGCGATCATAGTGTACATATACGCCAGCAGCCCGTCCATCCGGTTCTCCCGGCCGAAGGTGTTGGCCTTGTGCCAGAACTCCGCCGGGGTGTATCCCAGGGCCGGGATAAAGGCGTAGTCCTCCATGTCCGTGGTACACAGCGTCTTGTCAAAGTCATACAGCAGCGCGATGATGGGCTTTGTCATACCGTCTTCCTCCGTGGAAAAAAGGCGGCGCAAGGCCGCCTTTTGTTGTTGTGCTTACTTGTCTCCGCTGTAATTCCGACCGAACTTCAGCTCGTCCAGACTCAGCCGGAAATCGCTGGGGATGGCACTGCCGTCCACCGGCGGCAGCTTGATGGTGGGCTCGTCGGTAACGGCGCTCCCGGCGCCCTTCTCCTCCGGCGCGTCGATGTACTTGCTGAGGATATCCTGCTCGATGGCGGACACCACATCGGCCTGGGGCTCAGCGGCAGGGGACTCCGGCTGCTCCGGCACGAAGTCCAGCTCCGGCAGGGACTTCAAAAAGGCGCTCTGGGCCTGGCACAGCTCCTCGCTGCGGCGAATGAACGCCGCGGTCTTCTCCTGTGCGGCCTGCAGCTTCTTCTCCGCCGCCCTGCGCTCGTCGTCCAGCCGATGGATCTCCGCCTGGGCCTCCACCTGCGCGTCGGCCAGGATCTTCTCCTTCTCGCTCTGGGCCTCCTGCACCAGCTTGGCGGCCATCTTCTGGGCCGTCAGCAGTGCCTGGCGCATGGCCTCCTCGGTGGAACGGTACTCCTCCACCTTCTCGGCCAGCACCTTCAGCTTGGCCTTCAGCGTGACATTCTCCTTGAACAGGGCGGTGTAGTCCTCCGTCAGTGCGTCCAGGAACTCATCCACAGACGCCATATTGTATCCGCCGCCGCCGAATGACGCCTTCGGGAATACTTTTTCGGAAACTTCCTGGGGTGTAAACATTGCCGATCCCTCCGTTATATGATTTCTTTAGAAGTACAGTCCGTTGTTCTCCAGCTCGTCGATCAGGTCGCCCATGATATCCACGGAGTAGGGGGTGATGATGTACGTATTGGCCGCCACCTTCTTGATCTTGCCCTCGCCGGCATAGGCCACGCCGGACAGGAAATCGATCAGCCGCCGGGCCACGTCCTTGTTGGTGGACTCCAGGTTCAGCACCACCGTGCGCTTCTCCTTCAGATGGTCCGCGATCTCCGAGGCGTTCTCGAAGCGCTCCGGCTTCACCAGCACCACCTTCAGCTGGGTGGTGGCGTGGATGTTCACCACCTTGTTGTGGCGGTCCTCGCTGCGGCGATCCTCACGGCGGTCGTCCTTGCGGTCGTCAAACAGGGAACGGGAGGACTCCTTTACCGGCTCCTCAAAATCGTCCTCATAATCATAATCCTCATCATCGTAGGGATGAATGATCTTCTTCAGCTCGTCCATCAGGCCCATGTGCAATACCTCCCGCGTATTATTTGGAATAGTCTCTTGCGCCGAAAATGGCGGTGCCCACGCGGACCATGTTGGCTCCCGCGCGAATGGCATCGGCAAAATCGCCGCTCATACCCATAGAAAGATATTCTAATCCATTATCGTACATTTTTCTGTTTATGTCAACATATAGTGCCTGTACTTTTTGAAAATATACCACATTTTCTTCCCGTGTGGCGTCCGCCGGGGGTATGGTCATCAGTCCCCGCACCCGCACATGGTCCATTTCCTTCGCCTGTGCCGCCGCGTTTTCCACCTCCTGCGGCGCAAAGCCGCTTTTGGCCGCCTCGCCGCCGATGTTCACCTCCAGCAGGATATCCTGCACGATGCCCAGCTTTTCCGCCTGCTTGTCCACCTCGGCCAGCAGCTCCGGCGAGCCGATGGACTGGATCAGGGCCACCTTGCCCACCACCTGCTTCACCTTGTTGCGCTGCAAGTGGCCGATGAAGTGCAGCGGCGCGCCGCGATAGGCGTCCTCCGCCAGCTTTGCGGTCATCTCCTGCACCCGGTTCTCGCCCAGGGCGTCGATGCCGGCGGCGATGGCCTCCTGGCAGGCGGCGGCATCGTTCATCTTGCTGGCGCCCACCAGCGTGATATCCGCCCCGGTGCGGCCCGTCTCCCGTGCCGCCGCGTCGATCTCGGCGCGGATCGCTTCCAAATTTTCCCGAATAGACATCGCTTGTGCCTCCTTGTCTCTTTCGTATCTAAGCCGCGTGCGCCCGCTGGAGGCGGGTGCCGCCGTGTTTATCGGATGACCTTGCCGTCATACAGCTCGCCGGACGTGGCGATGACCTGATCGCCGGAGCGCAGGGTCTGCGTGTCCCGTACGCCCTCGGCGGGCTTCACCAGCGCATAACCCTCCCCCTGATATACCAGCTCGATCGGCCGGAAGGAGGCGTTCTCGCCGTCCACACAGTACACGCCGGTGGTGCCGTCCGCGCTGACCCGCAGCGCGTCGGCCGGTACCCGCAGTCCCTGATAGGTGTGCAGCACCGCGTCCGCCGCCTGATGACGCAGCAGCGTGGTCTGTGCCAGATACCGTGTGCTGGACAGCACCACCGCCGCCTGACCGTTCTCCTCCCGGGACACGGACACCACGCTCATGCGGATGCTCTGGTCAAAGCCCTTGGCCAGGCGTACATCCACCCGGCCCATATCCTTCAGCGCCGCCGCCTGCTCTGCCGGCAGCACCACCGCATAGTACCAGGTGTCGCCGTAGATCAGCTTGCCCACGTTGCTCTGCTCCGCCGCCGCCTTCACGCCGTTCAGCTTGCCCGGCGTCACGTCCTCCAGAAACGCCTCCGTCAGCACGCTCTCGTACCCGTCGCACACGGCGGAATAGGTGCCGGAGGCCTTGGCGGTCACGGTCTTCGCGCCGGACAGCGCGGCTTTCTGCTGCTGTATCTCGCTCTCCACCGATTTGATCTGGGCCTGTATGTCCTCCTGTGACGTATAGCTCCCGTGGTCCCGCTTCAGCACGGCGGCCTTCAGCGCCGCCAGGTCGCTCTCCGCCGCGGCATAGTCCCCGGCGCTCAGCGTCTGCCGCAGGGCCAGGATGTCGCCGGTGATGGACGTATCCAGCTTCAGCGCCGCATCCGGGTCCAGATAGGACGTCAGGGCGAACTGCAGCTGCTGCAGCTGCAATTCCAGCGTCTCGATCCGGCTGACGGTCTGCAGCGCGCTGTCGTCGCTGTACACCGTGGCCACCGTCTCGCCGGCGGCCACCCGCTGTCCCTCCTGCACGGCCCGGGACACGGTGCCGGTCTGGCCGGGCAGCGGCTCCTCCGTCCGCACCAGCCAACCCTCCATGGAGATAACGTCCTCCGCCTGTGCCTCATAGACCAGCGTGATGGTCATCGGATCGGCGAAGTAGTTGTATACCTGCGCGGCGAAGTACACCAGCACTGCCGCCAGCACCGCGATAGGCAGCACCTTCAAAAGCGGCGACGAGCGCTTGTTGCTCCCCGCCGGGATGTTCGTGTTGTTGTCTGGGGTGTTGTTCATGGGCTTTCCTCTTTGTCTATGTTCTCTTACTCCGCGTCCTCCCACAGCGTGACATTCCGCGCCGGCGCGATGGTGGAGATGGCGTGCTTGTAGATCACCTGCTGCCGCCCCTCGCTGTCCAGCACCACCACGAAGCAGTCGAACCCCGTGATAACGCCCCGCAGCTGAAAGCCGTTCACCAGGAACAGCGTCACCGGCACATTCTCCTTCCGGGCCTTGGTAAGAAAGATATCCTGTAAGTTGTTTGTCTTCTGCATGATCGTCCACTCCTTGTATGTCTGTACGGACGATATGCACAATATCTGCCTCCGCCCGCCGCTATCAGCATACCCCGGCGGACAGGAGGAATTCTGTCGCATTTTGTAACCCCGCCGAAAAATCCGGCGTTTTTTCCCATAATATCCAGTGGATGGCCTCGTTGCGCCGCAGCCAGGTCAGCTGCCGCTTGGCGTACTGCCGTGACCGCAGCTTTACCTCCGCGATGGCCTCGGCCACGGTGGCGCGGCCCTCGGCCACCGCCAGAAACTGCTTGTACCCGATGGCCTGCAGGGCCGTGGCGTCCCGGGGCAGGCCGCTTTGCAGCAGTGTCTCCACCTCCTGCAAAAGCCCCTGTGCCACCATCGCGTCCACCCGCCGGTCGATGCGCTCCTTCATATCCTCCCGGTCCCGGAAGGCCAGGCCGATGTACGCCGCGTCGTACCGGGGCGGTATCTCCCGGCTTTTTCTGTCGTGCGCCCCGATAGTCTCCCCCGTCTCGTAATAGACCTCCAGCGCCCGGACGATGCGCTTTTCGTCCCGCAGGTGCAGCCGCGCCGCGCTCTCCGGGTCCACAGCCCGCAGCGCCTCCAGCAGCGCCTCCGCGCCGTCCTTCGCCAGCTTTTCCTGCAATTCCCGGCGTATCTCCCCGCCCTGGCTGCCGGCGGCAAAGTCCTGCCCCCGCACCAGCGCGTCCAGATACAGCCCCGTGCCCCCCACCAGCACCGGCCGCTTTCCCCGCCGCAGGATGTCCTGCACACACGCGTCCGCCTCCCGGACGTACCGGGCCACGGACCAGCTCTCCGCCGGGTCCGCCACGGCCACCATGTGGTGGGGCACGCCCTCCATCTCCTCCGCCGTGGGGGCGGCGGTGCCGACGGTCATGCCCCGGTATATCTGCATGGAGTCCACGGACACCACCTCGCCACAGAAGCGCTGCGCCAGCGCCACACCCATCTTCGTCTTGCCGCAGGCCGTGGGCCCCACCACGCAGACGACCTTGTTGTCCATGTCCTCACCTCGATCCGTTTTGGAAAGCGCCGCAGCGCCGTTATGGCCTGTAAAGTCGTGGATTTTTTGTTCTGCCGATGACGGGACGGTGCCGCTGTACTTTGTGTACAGCAAGCCGACCCGGCGATGGCAGAACGGAAGAGACGCGGCTTTACGCCCGTTTGAACATTTTTTCGATCTCGTATTCGCTAAGCTTCACCGCCACGGGCCGCCCGTGGGGGCAATAGCGCACCGCGCCGGACTGCACCTGCGCCGCCAGCGCCCGCAGCTCCGCCGGATCGCTGGTCATGCCGGCCTTGATGGCGCTCTTGCAGGCCACGGTGTGCAGCACCTCGTCCCGCAGGGCCGCCCGGTCCGCGCTGTGCAGGCGCAGCTTCTGCGCCAGCTCCTCCAGCGTGGCGGCGGCGTCCTCGGCCCGCACATCGTCGGGCACCTCCCGCACCAGCACCGTGCCGTCGCCGAAATCCTCGCACAGGAATCCGCAGTCCGCCAGCAGCTCCAGATCCTCCAGCACGGCGGTGTATTCCTCCGCCGCCAGCGTCACCGCCGCCGGCGTCAGCAGCAGCTGCCGCATGGGCGGCTCCGTGCGCGCCTTCAGCGCGTCGAACCGCATTCTCTCGTGGGCGGCGTGCTTGTCAATGAGCCACACGTTCCGTTCCGCGTCCTCGCAGATGATATAGGTCTTCAGCACCTCGCCCGCCACGCGCCAGGGCTGCTCCGCCGCGGCGGGGCCCTCCGGCATGGCGATCTCCTGCTGCTCCGGCTCCGCGGCCGGGGCAGGGGAGGGCGTCGTCTCCGGTCGTTCCGCCGTTTCCTCCGCCGGTGTGCGGACCTCCGGCGGTGTGATGTGATACACCACGCCCGGCGCGGCCGGTGCCGTGAACGGCTTGTCCGGCTCCGGCGCCACATCCCGAACGGCCATCGCCGGTGCGGCCGGCACAGGGACAGGCGCGGGTCTGACCGGCTCCGTAGCCACCGGTCTTACGGGTGCCGAGCCGATGGTCTTCCCCATGGGCAGCATCGCCGCCTGCGAAGGCTTTGGCGCGTTCGGCCGTTTCAGGAATTCCTGTGCCGTCATGGTCTGATAGAAGGGCTTTTCCGCCGCTTTTGGCCGCCCCTCGCCGTCCAGCGCGTCTTTTACGGTGTAGTGCACCGCGTCGAACACCGCTTTCTCGGCGGCGAATTTCACCACCGTCTTGGCCGGGTGGACGTTCACGTCCACCTCGTTCACCGGCAGCGTGATGTGCAGCACACAGCCGGGGAACTTCCCCTTCAGCAGCCGGTTGCGGTAGGCCTCCTCCACGGCGGCGGTCAGCAGCTGGCTTTTTACCAGCCGCCCGTTGACAAAGAACAGCTGCCGCGCCCGGGTACCGTGTCCCGCGGCGGGACTGCTCACAAAGCCGCTGGCCCGCACGTCGCCGCTGCCGCCGTTGACCTCCAGCAGGCTTTTGGCAAAATCCCGGCCCAGGGCAGCGTAGATCGCTGACAGCAGCTGCCCGTCGCCGGGGGTGTGCAGCACCTCCTGCCCATCCCGCAGCAGCTTGAAGGACACCTCCGGGTGGCTGAGCGCCAGCTGTGTCACCACAGCGGCAGCCGCCGCGCCCTCGGCACTGTCCTTTTTCATGAATTTCATTCGCGCCGGGGTGTTGTAGAACAGGTCCCGCACACACACGGTGGTGCCCTCCGGGCACCCGGCGGCCGTGACCTCACCGGGTACGCCACCCTCCAGATGCAGGGACGCGCCGCTGTCGGCGCCCCGCGCACGGGAGAAAATATCCAGCCGTGACACGGCGGCGATGGCCGCCAGCGCCTCGCCCCGGAAGCCCAGCGTCCCGATAGCCGCCAGGTCCTCCGCCCGGCGCAGCTTGCTGGTGGCGTGGCGCAGAAACGCGGTAGGCAGCTGCTCCGGCGCGATGCCGCAGCCGTTGTCCGTCACCCGCAGATACGTCATGCCGCCGTGCTCCAGCTCCACGGATACGGCGGACGCCCCGGCGTCCAAAGCGTTCTCCAGCAGCTCCTTGCACACGCTGGCGGGGCGCTCCACCACCTCGCCGGCAGCGATGAGATCGGCGATATGGGCAGGCAGTTGTTGTATCTGCGGCATGGTATTCACTCCTTTTCTATTGCAGCTTGCTCTTCAGTTCATACAGCAGGTTCAGCGCCTCCAGGGGGCTCAGCGCGTCTACCTGCGTCCGGCGGATGATATCCGCCACGGCGCCCTCGGCCATGCCCTCCAGGGATACCTGGTCCTCCCGCGCCGCCGGGGTGTGGGGCTGCCGGGGCTGGCTCTCCAGCTCCCGCAAGATCTCCCGCGCCCGCTTGAGCACCGTGTCCGGCAGGCCCGCCAGCTTGGCCACCTCGATGCCGTAGCTCCGGTCCGCGCCGCCGGGGACGATCTTCCGCAGAAAGACGATATCCTCGCCCCGGGCGTGGACGGCCACGTTGTAGTTCCGCACGTTGGGCAGTTCCTGCTCCAGCGTGGTCAGCTCATGATAATGGGTAGCGAACAGCGTCTTGGCCTTCAGCTTCCCGGCGCAGTGCTCCAGCACCGCCCGGGCAATGGACATTCCGTCGAATGTAGACGTACCCCGGCCGATCTCATCCAGAATGAGCAGGCTGTTCTTCGTGGCGCAGCGAAGCAGCTCCGACACCTCGGTCATCTCCACCATGAAGGTGGACTGTCCCGCCGCCAGGTCGTCGCTGGCGCCGATTCGGGTGAAAATGCGGTCCACCACGCCGATGTGCGCCCGCTGGGCGGGGACAAAGCACCCCACCTGGGCCATCAGCACGATCAGCGCCACCTGGCGCATATAGGTGGACTTACCGGCCATGTTGGGACCGGTGATGATGGCCACCCGGTCCTCCTTTGCGCCCATGTGGGTGTCGTTGGGCACAAAGAATGCGTCGCCCCGCACCTTTTCCACCACCGGATGGCGTCCCGCCGTGATCTCGATGACCCCGGACTCGTCCACCTCCGGCCGACAGTAGTGGTTCTGGGCCGCCACCTCGGCAAAGGCGCACAGCGTGTCCAGCTGCGCGATCAGCGATGCCGCCAGCTGCACCCGCGTCACCTGTCCCGCCGCCTCTGTCCGCAGCGCGGCGAACAGGTCGTATTCCAGTGCCGCGTCCCGGTCATGAGCGGTGAGCACCTCGTGCTCCAGATCCTTCAGCTCCTGGGTGATATAGCGCTCGCCGTTCACCAGCGTCTGCTTGCGTATGTAGTCCGCCGGCACCTGGTCCTTAAAGGAGTTGCTCACCTCGATATAGTACCCGAACACCTTGTTGTACCCCACCTTCAGGGTACGGATGCCGGTCTTTTCCTTCTCACGGGCCTCCAGCTGCGCGATAAACCCCTTGCCGCCGGAGAGTATCCCCCGCAGCCGGTCCACCTCATCGTCATAGCCCTCGCGGATCATGCCGCCCTCCCGGACGGAGAACGGCGGCTCGTCTACCAGCACGGCGGCAATGCGCCCGCTGATGTCCTCCAGCGTCTCCAGCTGCTCGTCCAGCTTTCCCAGCGCCCCTGTCCGGAACGGCGTCAGGCACCGCTTGATCTCCGGCAGGTGCTCCAGCGCCGCCCGCAGGTTCACCAGATCCCTGGCTCCGGCGGTGCCGTAGACGATCCGGCTCATCAGCCGTTCCATGTCGCCCATGCCGGTCAGGGCCAGCCGCAGCTCCTGGCGGCCCACGGTGTTGTCCGTCAGCGCCGCCACGGCATTCAGCCGCCGGTCGATGGCCGCCACGTTCACCAGCGGCTGCTGCAGCCACATCCGCAGGTTCCGCGCGCCCATGGGTGTCTTGGTCTTATCCAGCACCCACAGCAGGCTGCCCTTCTTCTCCTTGCCCCGCAGCGTCTCCGTCAGCTCCAGATTGCGCCGGGCCGTCAGGTCCAGCTCCATGAACTGCCCCGTCCGGTACCACTCCAGCTTGTCCAGCTGCTTCACGTCGGTCTTCTGCGTCTCGTAGAGATACGTCAGCAGCCCGCCCAGCGCCAGCAGCGGCGCACTCTCATTCCGGGGCAGATCCCGCAGCGCCGCCTCGCCGAACTGCATCCGCACCTTCTTCTCCGCGTCCGACACGTCGAACCGTCCCTCCGCCAGCCTCTCCCGCCGGCAGGAAAAGCGCTCCTCCAGCGCGGCGGTCAGCGCCGGGTCGTCATAGGCCGCGGCGTTCATCACCGCTTCCGCCGGGGCGAAGCGCCCCAGCTCGTTGATCAGCCCCGTCAACCGCTGCGCCCCGGTGAACGCCGTCACCTGGGCCTGCCCGGTGGAGATGTCCGCCGCGCATAGTCCCGCCGCCGTGTCTGTCAGATACACGCCGCACAGATAGTTGCTGCGTCCCGCGTCCAGGCATGCCTCGTCCAGCACCGTACCGGGGGTGACGGTACGGATGATCTCCCGCTTCACCAGCCCCTTGGCCAGAGCCGGGTCCTCCATCTGCTCGCAGATGGACACCTTGTACCCCTTGGCGATCAGCCGCGCGATATACCCCTCGGCGGAGTGATACGGCACGCCGCACATGGGGATGCGCTCCTCGTCGGACTTGCTCTTGTCCTTGTCCCTGGTGGTCAGGGCCAGGTCCAGCTCCCTCGACGCCGTCCGGGCATCCGGCCCGAACATCTCGTAAAAATCACCCAACCGGAAAAACAGCAGGGAGTCGGGGTGCTTCTCCTTCTCCTCCATATACTGCCGCATCATGGGTGTCAGCTCAGCCATAGCTCGGCTCCTTTCTCCCTCCGGGAAGTCTGCGCCTTACGGCGCGGGGCGCTCAGCCCAAAAAGCCCAGCAGGCCCAGAATGCCGAAGGTGGTGTACAGCAGGCACATGACCACCAGCAGAATGGTGATGATGCTGTACATGGCGCTGGTTTTCTTCGTGTGCTTGTACTTGCGGATATAGAACAGCGTGCCGCAGGTGATGCCCAGCGTCAGGGAGGACAGGTGGGTCATTACCGCGCTGTCCTTGAAGGCTGTCAGGCGCAGGATCAGGATCACCAGCACCACGGCAAACTCCGCGATCAGCGTCACATTCAGCCAGGTGGGCAGCTTCACCTTCTCCTGCTGGTTCACCTTCTCGGCCACCTTCTGGGCCATGTACGCGCCGGTGGTGTACCCGCCGTAGTTGCTGTTCTTCTTCTTGGAATGGATATTCTTATTGGGGTTGCCCTTGGCCTTGCGGATGGCCTCCTCCTGGTTGGCGTACTGGTTCACGTTGGCCTTGTAGCTGTTCTTTGCCATGGTTTTATTCTCCTTCTGTCGGTAGATTGGTAAGATAACGCCGCAGCATATCAAAAGCGTGGTTGGCGGACAGCGTCCGGATGCGCTCCCGATCGCCGCCCAGGGTCAGATGCCGCACGGTCACGCCCTCCGGTGCGGAAAGCCCCACGAACACGGTGCCCACCGGGTTTCCCCGGTCGTCCCCGTCGGGACCGGCCAGTCCGGTGACGGACACCGCCAGGTCCGCGCCTGTCAGCACCCGGACGCCCAGGGCCATGGCCCGGGCCACCTCCGCCGACACCGCGCCGCAGCGCGCCAGCAAATTCTCCGGCACGTGCAGCACCTGCTGCTTCACATGGTTCGTATAGCTGACTACGCCGCCCAGAAAGACCTGCGACGCGCCGGGGATATCCGTCAGCCGCTTGGCGATCAGTCCGCCGGTACAGCTCTCCGCCGCCGCCAGCGTCAGTCCCCGTTCCCGGCACAGCGTCAGCACCGTCTCCTCCAGTCCGGACACGTCCGCGCCGTAGAAATACGCGCCCAGCCGAGCCCTTACCTCCGCCAGCACCGGCGCCATCCGCGCCTCACAGGCACTCTCGTCCGCCCCGCGGGCGGACAGCTGCAGCATCACCTCGCCCGGCTTGGCATAGGGTGCCAGCGTCATGTCCGCCTCCCGCCGCAGCAGGTCGTCCAGCAGCTCCTGCACCTGCGGCTCCGTCAGGCCGAAGATATGCAGCGTGTGGGACCGCACCGTCTGTCCCCGGACCTGCTCCAGCCAGGGCAGCAGGCAGTGCTCGGCCATATAGCGGCACTCATGGGGCACGCCGGGCAGCAGCGCTGCCGTGGTCTTTCCGGCGGTGAACACGCACCCTGGGGCCGTGCCCACCGGATTGCGGAACACGGTGCACCCCTCCGGCAGATAGGCCTGCTGCATATCGCATTCCGGCATCTCCCGGCGGAACACCCGGTCGAAATACCGCCGCATATCCTCCACCACCTCCGGGTGGAGCACCAGCGGCGTGTCCAGCGCGGCGCACACCGCCGTTTTCGTCATATCGTCGTAGGTGGGACCCAGCCCGCCGGTGAATACCAGCAGCTCTGCCCGTCCCCTTGCGATGGTCACGGCCTTTTCCAGCCGCGCCGCGTCGTCGTCCACAGTGGTGTGGTACAGCACCTCCACACCGGCGGCAGTCAGCAGCCGGGAGAGAAACGCGGCATTCGTATTGGTCACGCCGCCGGTCAGCAGCTCGCTGCCCACGGCGATGATCTCCGCGGTACGGGGCATAGACGCGCCTCCTTATAGCGTAGGTTTGATCCGGATCATCTCGCGTCCGGCCATGGCCCGCTGGCACAGGCCCTCCACATCCAGCGCACTTTCGTACTCCCGCGTCTCCTCCACGCTGGGCTTCGTCTTGGGGTGCCGGGGCGTGAACACGGTGCAGCAGTCCTCATAGGGCAGGATGGACGTGTCGAAGGTGCCGATATGGCGGGCGATCTTCACGATCTCCTCCTTGTCCATGCCGATCAGGGGCCGCAGCACCGGCATGGTGGTCACGTCCTCGCTGACGGCCAGCGCCTGCATGGTCTGGCTGGCCACCTGACCCAGATTTTCTCCGGTGACCAGGGCGCGGCACCGCAGCTCCAGCGCCAGCATATTGGCCAGGCGCATCATGAACCGCCGCATGATCAGGGTAAAGTGATCCTCCGGGCACTTGCGGCGTATCTCCTCCTGAATTTCGGTAAAGGGGATGATGAACACCGCCAGCCGGCCGCACCAGGGGGTCAGCTCCTCCGCCAGCTTCAGCACCTTCTCCCGGGCCAGCTCGCCGGTATAAGGCGGAGAGGCGAAGTGGATCATCTCCAGCTGTACGCCCCGCTTGGCGATCATATAGCTGGCCACGGGGCTGTCGATACCGCCGGACAGCAGGCTCACCGCGTGGCCGCCCATGCCCAGGGGCAGACCGCCCGCGGCGCTCTCGGCGGGGCCGTGGACGTAGGCCGCGTCCTCCCGTACCTCGATGTACACCGTCAGCTCCGGGTGGTGTACGTCCACCGTCAGGTGGGGGAAGGCGTCGTGGAGCGCGCCGCCCACCCACTGGCTCAGCTGGATGCTGCCCATGGGGAAGGACTTGTCCGCCCGCTTGCTCTCCACCTTGAAGCTCTTAGCCGCGGTCAGCGCACCGCCCAGATAGGTCTTTGCCGTGTCGAAAATAGCCTCCTTGCTCTTCTCGCAGGGCAGCGCCCGGGTGATGGCGATGATGCCGAACACCTGCTTGCAGGCAGCGTAAGCCCCGGCGATGTCGCAGGTCTCCTCCGCTGGCTCCACATAGATAGTGGACTGGCGGGAATATATCTTCCACTTGCCGAACCGCTGGGTGCGGCGGCGGATGTTGCTCATCAGCTTCATCTCAAAGCTGCGGCGGTTCAGTCCCTTCAGGACCACCTCGCCCAGCTTGCACAGAATGATCTCGTGCATATGGTTCTCTCCTTGTTGTTGGTGTACAGATGTGGGGACGGCGGGCGGGCAGCTTCGTCCGCCCTACAACGGGACGGCGTACCCCAAGGGCATTTGTTCCGCTGCGCTCCACTGCGGGACGCCGTCCCCTACGGACGTTTATCGGCGGCGTATCAGGTATACGCCGAGGAGGCTTGACGATGGCAGGGCGGAAATGTATCCCGCCACGGCGGCGAGATTTTTTGTCCCGCCGATGGCAGACCGACGACGGCGTACCGGGTGTACGTCGAGGAGGTCTGACGCAGGCAGGGCGGAAAAGATCCCGCCGTCATTTCAGTGTACTGCTGCTTCGATACTGTATGGCCTCGGCAAGATGTGCCGCCTCGATGCGCTCGCTGCCCTCCAGGTCGGCGATGGTGCGGGCCATACGCAGTATGCGGTCGTGGCTGCGGGCCGTCAGGCCCAGGCGCTCAAAGGCGCCCTGCATGAGCTTTTCGCCGGCGGCGTCCAGCGCACAGTACTGGCCGATCATGGCGGGGGTCATGTAGGCGTTGCAGGACACCTCCGTCCCCGCAAAGCGCTTTTTCTGCACCTCGCGGGCGGCGTTGACCCGTTCCCGGATGGCCGATGACGGCTCCGGCTGCTCCTTGCGGCGCATGGCCTCATACTCCACCGACGGCACATCGATGTGCATATCGATCCGATCCAGCAGCGGGCCGGAGATGCGCTGCATATACTGCTCCACCTGCTGGGGTGAACAGGTGCAGCGTCCGGAGGGGTGGCCGTACCAGCCGCAGCGGCAGGGGTTCATGGCGCACACCAGCATGAAGCGGCTGGGCAGCGTCAGGGAGCCGGAGGCCCGGGTGATGGTCACAAAGCCGTCCTCCAGCGGCTGGCGCAGTGTCTCCAGCGCCGCCTTGCTGAACTCCGGCAGCTCGTCCAGAAACAGCACGCCGTTGTGGGCCAGGGATATCTCTCCCGGCCGGGGTATCCCCCCGCCGCCGGAGAGCGACACGGTGGACGCCGTGTGGTGGGGGCTGCGGAAGGGCCGCGTATCCACCAGCGGGTGCCGCGGGTCGGTCATGCCCGCCACGGAATAGATCTCCGTGGTCTGCAGGGCCTCCGCCCGGGTCATGTCCGGCAGGATGGACGGCAGCCGCCGGGCCAGCATGGACTTGCCCGCGCCGGGCGAGCCCACCAGCAGCACATTGTGGCCGCCGGCGGCGGCGATCTCCAGCGCCCGCTTCACATTCTCCTGCCCCATCACGTCGGCGAAGTCCGGCAGGGGCCGGTCCTGATGTCCCGGCGTCCACCGGGGCGCCGGCGTCATGACCTGCTCGCCTTTCAGGTGGGCGATGAGCTGTCCCACGTCCGTCACACCGTACACGGTCAGCCCGTCGGCCAGGGTGGCCTCGGCGGCGTTGGCCTCGGGCACATACAGCGTATCGATGCCCAGCCGCGCCGCCGTCAGCGCCATGGGCAGCACGCCCGTCACCGGCCGCAGCGCGCCGGAGAGGCTCAGCTCGCCCAAAAACGCCGCGCCCTGGGGCAGGGGAGATATCTCCTCCGCCGCGGCCAGGATACCCAGCAGGATGGGCAGGTCGTACACCGTGCCCTCCTTCCGCACCCGCGCCGGAGCCAGATTGACCGTGATGCGGCTGACGGGGAACTTGGCCCCGCAGTTTTTCACCGCCGCCCGAACGCGCTCCCGCGACTCCTTCACCGCCGCGTCCGGCAGGCCCACCACGTCGAACCCCGGCAGTCCGCCGGACAGAAAGCACTCCACCGACACCTCATAGCCGGTGATGCCCGTCAGGCCCAGCGACCGTACCGTCACCATCATGGACAGCGCCCCCTTTACACTAATTTTATAGCATCGTACATTTTACCACAAAATTTCCGCCGTGAACAGCCACTTTTTCCAAAAAAGTCCCCTGCCTTTTGCGCGGAGTGCATGAACCTGCCCCGCCGCCGTGAGAATTTTTGTGCATGGCGCTAAAAAAGTTTTATCGTGGCACAAATCACGAAAATATGGGTTTACATCCCGGATTTTTTGTGCTACTATGACGGTGCCTAACATTCCGTACAAAGGGGTCTTTGTGCCCTTCTGGCGGTACGGAAGTATATAATGTAAGGAGGCTCATTATGGTAAGAAAAATGAAGTCCATGGATGGCAATAACGCCGCGGCGCACGTTTCCTACGCGTTCTCCGAGGTCGCAGCCATCTACCCCATCACCCCGTCCAGCCCCATGGCGGACTTCGTGGACCAGTGGAGCGCCAACGGTCTGAAAAACATCTTCGGCACCAAGGTCAAGGTCGTCGAGATGCAGTCCGAGGCCGGTGCCGCCGGTGCTGTCCACGGCTCTCTGGGCGCCGGTGCCCTGACCACCACGTACACCGCGTCCCAGGGCCTGCTGCTGATGATCCCCAATATGTACAAGATCGCGGCTGAGCAGCTGCCCTGCGTGTTCCACGTGTCCGCCCGTACCGTGTCCACCCAGGCGCTAAACATCTTCGGCGACCACTCCGACGTCATGGCCTGCCGCCAGACCGGCTTCGCCATGCTGTGCGAGGGCAACGTCCAGGAGGTCATGGATCTGTCCCCCGTGGCCCATCTGGCCGCGCTGGAGGGCAAGGTCCCCTTCATCAACTTCTTCGACGGCTTCCGCACCTCCCACGAGATCCAGAAGATCGCTGTCTGGGACTACGAGGATCTGAAGGATATGTGCGACATGGACGCCGTGGCCGAGTTCCGCAAGCACGCCCTGAACCCCGAGCATCCCCATATGCGCGGCAGCCACGAGAACGGCGACATCTTCTTCCAGCACCGCGAGGCCTGCAACAGCTACTACACCGCCCTGCCCGCCGTGGTCGAGAAGTACATGGACAAGATCAACGCCAAGCTGGGCACCGACTATAAGCTGTTCAACTACTACGGCGCCGCCGACGCTGACCGCGTCATCGTGGCCATGGGCTCCATCTGCGACGTGGCTGAGGAGGTCATCGACTACCTGAACGCCCACGGCGAGAAGGTGGGCCTGGTCAAGGTCCGTCTGTTCCGCCCCTTCGCCGCCGAGAAGCTCATCGAGGCCCTGCCCGCCTCCGTGCAGAAGATCGCCGTGCTGGACCGCACCAAGGAGCCCGGCTCTCAGGGCGAGCCTCTGTATCAGGACGTTGTCACCGCCCTGGCCAACGCCGGCTGGAACGACATCAAGGTCATCGGCGGCCGTTACGGCCTGGGCAGCAAGGACACGCCTCCCGCCTCCGTGTTCGCCGTGTATAACGAGCTGAAGAAGGACGAGATGAAGCGCCAGTTCACCATCGGCATCGTGGACGATGTGACCAACCTGTCCCTGCCCGAGGATAAGAACTGTCCCAACACCGCGGCCCCCGGCACCATCGAGTGCAAGTTCTGGGGTCTGGGCGGCGACGGTACCGTGGGCGCCAACAAGAACTCCATCAAGATCATCGGCGACCATACCGACAAGTACGTTCAGGCGTACTTCCAGTATGACTCCAAGAAGACCGGCGGCGTGACCATCAGCCACCTGCGCTTCGGCGATCATCCCATCCGCAGCCCGTACTACATCAACAAGGCGGACTTCGTGGCCTGCCACAATCCCAGCTACGTGACCAAGGGCTTTAAGATGGTGCAGGATGTCAAGCCCGGCGGTGTCTACATGATCAACTGCCAGTGGGACTTCGACGAGCTGAACCACCACATGGACGCCGCCTCCAAGCGCTATATCGCCCAGAACAACATCCAGCTCTACACCATCGATGCCATTGACCTGGCCATCGAGATCGGCATGGGCAAGCGCAACAACACCATCCTCCAGTCCGCGTTCTTCTCTCTGGCCAAGGTCATGCCCGAGGAGGAGGCTATCACCTACATGAAGGAGAAGGCCAAGGCCTCCTACCTGAAGAAGGGCCAGGACATCGTGGACATGAACTACAAGGCCATCGATCTGGGCGCCACCGCCTATAAGAAGATCGACGTGCCCGCCGACTGGGCCAACGCCGTGGATACCAAGCCCGCCAAGGAGCTCAAGGGCAAGCCCGAGCTGGTGAAGATGGTCAAGGATATCCTGGAGCCCGTGGGCAAGATGGACGGCGACAGCCTGCCCGTCTCCGCCTTCGTGGACCATGTGGACGGCCAGTTCGAGCTGGGCGCCGCCGCCTACGAAAAGCGCGGCGTGGCCGTCTCCGTCCCCACCTGGGACGCCGAGAAGTGCATCCAGTGCAACCAGTGCGCCTACGTCTGCCCCCACGCCACCATCCGTCCTTTCGCGCTCACCGCTGACGAGGCCGCCAAGGCCCCCGAGGCTGCCAAGATCGTGGATGTCAAGGCCGGCAAGGGCAAGGGCACCTATCAGTTCACCATGGCCATCAGCCCGCTGGACTGCATGGGCTGCGGCGTCTGCATCGGCGCCTGCCCGGTGAACGCCCTGTCCATGGTCGCCCAGGAGGGCGAGCTGCCCCAGCAGGACGTGTTCGACTACTGCGTGGCCGAGGTGTCCGAGAAGAAGGATATGCAGGACAACACCGTCAAGGGCAGCCAGTTCAAGCAGCCCATGCTGGAGTTCTCCGGCTCCTGCGCCGGCTGCGCCGAGACCAGCTACGCCCGTCTCGTCACCCAGCTGTTCGGCGACCATATGTATATCTCCAACGCCACCGGCTGCTCCTCCATCTGGGGCGGTCCCGCGGCTACGTCTCCCTACTGCACCAACAAGGCCGGCCACGGTCCCGCCTGGTGCAACTCCCTGTTCGAGGATAACGCCGAGCACGGCCTGGGTATGTTCACCGGCCAGAACAAGATCCGCGAGGATCTGGCCGACGAGACCCGCCAGCTGATCGCTGTGGAGTGGGCCCGTCCCGAGCTGAAGGCCGCCGCACAGGCGTGGCTGGACACCATGAACGACGGCACCGCCAACGCCGAGCCCGCCAAGGCCTACGTCAAGGCCCTGGAGGAGAGCATCTGCACCGTGGAGGAGCTGGCCGCCATGCCTCAGCTCGCCGCGCACGCCGCCGAGCTGAAGGCCAAGGGCGCCCTGCTGTGCGACTGCGCCGCCTGCACGCTGGCGGCTGATATCCTCAGCAAGAAGGAATACCTGGCCAAGAAGTCCATGTGGATCTTCGGCGGCGACGGCTGGGCCTACGATATCGGCTACGGCGGTCTGGACCACGTCATCGCCTCCAAGCAGGATGTCAACATCTTCGTATTCGACACCGAGGTGTACTCCAACACCGGCGGACAGGCCTCCAAGGCGTCCAACATCGGTCAGGTGGCACAGTTCGCCGCCGCCGGTAAGGAGGTCAAGAAGAAGAGCCTCTCCGAGATCGCCATGCAGTACGGCTATGTGTACGTGGCCCAGGTGGCCATGGGTGCCAACCCCGCCCAGACCATCAAGGCCATCACCGAGGCCGAGGCCTATCACGGCCCGTCCCTGATCATCGGCTACAGCCCCTGCGAGATGCACTCCATCAAGGGCGGCATGATGAACTGCCAGAAGGAAATGAAGAAGGCTGTGGACTGCGGCTACTGGAACCTGTTCCGCTACAATCCCGACGGCGGCGACAAGAAGTTCACCCTGGACTCCAAGGCCCCTGCCGGCGGCTATCAGGAGTTCCTGATGAACGAGGCCCGCTACTCCCGCCTGACCCGCGAGTTCCCCGAGCGTGCGGACGTGCTGTTCAAGCGCAACGAGGACGAGGCCAAGGCCCGCTACGAGCACCTGCTCAAGCTCATCGATATGTACGACAAATAAGCCGTATCTCCTCACAGCACAAAAAGAGACAGCCGCAGGGCGACTCCTCATAAGGACATCTTGAAAACACCAGATTAAACCGATTGAGAGAATCTCTTGGTGTCGACCAAACGGGAATAGCCATCAACCATTTCATCGTGGTTGGTGGCTATTCCTGTTTAAAGGTATATTCATGTTGAAATCCGAACCGGAATCTTTGTAAAATTCCCTACCGCTCTTTAACCAGAAACAATGGGTAACCGCATGCCTAACCGGGAGAGCAGTTCGTTGGTAATCGTCCCACAGCATGCAGCCAGTTCCTCTGCCAGAATCACCTGACCGCCATCCCGGCCGATAATAGTCACTGTATCGTCAGGAGCGACCTCCGAAAGATCGCTGACGTCCACCAGCAACTGGTCCATGCACATCCGCCCCACCATAGGACAACGCCGGCCCTGAATCAGCACCTGGCCGCCCCGCTGAGGCAGATCCCGGGGCAGACCGTCCGCGTAGCCGATGGTGACCACCGCCAGTTTGGTTTCTTGCTCTGCCTGAAAGACCCGCCCGTACCCGGCGCTCTCTCCGGCTTGCACAGTGCGGATACTGGCCACTCTGGCCCGGAGAGACAGAACCGGCCGCAGGTCAAGGCTTCGCTGAACAGGCGCATCATCGCTTCGAACTCCATAGAGTGCGATTCCAGCCCGGACATAGTCACAGGGCTGAGCTGGGAGGTTCCAAAGTCCATAGCTGGACTGGATATGAACTTTGCCGGGATCATATCCGGCAGTTCGGAGCCAGGCCACCGTATCATAGAACAAGGTCAGCTGCTCCTGGGTGTAGGCAACATCTTCGGCTTCCAGGCTGTCCGAGACGTATAGATGAGAAAAGACACCGTCCACTACCAGGTTTGGAAGCCGGAATGCCTCCAGGATCTCCTTCCGGTTTTCCGCCAGGATGCCCAGCCGGTGCATCCCCGTGTCCAGGGCCAGATGGACATGGACACGCCGCCCTCTGGCTGCCAAGGCCCGCCCGTGGTCAATATCCGCCACCGTCTGGGTCAGATGCCATCGTGTCAAGAGCGGAGCTTCCTCCGGGGAGGTATAACCTAAGATCAAGATCGTCCCCCGGATGCCCGCCTTTCGCAGAGCAATCCCCTCGGCCAGGCAGGCCACGGCAAAGGCCCGGACGCCCGCTCGCTGTAAGGTGCGGGCGGTCACTGCCCCGCCGTGACCGTAGGCCTCCGCCTTTACCACCGTCATCAGCTCTGTCCCCGGGGCCAATGTGTTCCGCAGCACCTGGGCGTTGTGCCCAAGGGCCGCCAGATCCACCTCCCGCCAGGCCCGAGCGGTGGGGCTGGGCTTCTTTTGAAGCCTCAGCAGGCAAGGGGCGGAGAGCAGCGCACTGAGCGCCAGCACCACAATAAAATGGAGAACACTGTTTTCAATGAGCATTTCTCCCAGTCCCAGTAGCTTTGCCGCTCCCCGGACCAGTACGATGCAGAGGGGATGGAGCACATACATGGCTGTGGAAAATTCCCGGACTTTCCTGGACTCGCCCTTGTTTCCGCCCAGCAGCAGAGAAAAAAGGCATACTATGCACAGGGGGAGGGCGAGGTACATGCTGTCGTGGCGCTGGACATCCATGCGATGGAGCCACAGCCCCTCGGCGCTCATGGCTGCCAGAGAGAGGAAGAAGCCCGCCAGAGACAGCTTTTGGTTCCACCGCCTTCCGGCGGCCCCAAGCAGAAGGAACAGTGGCGCGAAGAACAGGCCATTGCGGGTATAGCCGCACAGTGTAAAAATGCCGTCGTAAAGGGTCCGAAGCAGCGGGATCTGGGAAACCAGTCCATAGTAACTGTCCCCGCCCAGACCGATGAGATAGAGTAGCGCCGCCACAGGCAGAGCCACCCGCAGGCCCAGCCGGCTGAGCCACCGGGCGATGACGATGCCCAGAATGGTCGCCGGGAAATACCACAGGTGGTAGAAGGTGCCGTCCACCAGCAGTTTCCGCAAAACATCCGCCGGACCGGTGAAGCTGCCGGCATAGAGATTCACTGGCAGATACAAAAGGATGCAGACGCCGTAGAGCAGGCAGAGCTTTTTCAGCTGCCGCCCCACACCAGCCCAGTGATTCCGGCTCAGAAAGTACCCAGTGGTCATCAGAAAGAATGGGACTGCCACCCGGGCCAGTACCCGGGTAAGCCAGAAATCAGCCATGGCAGACACATCCGCCAGGGGCGAGGTGTGGTTCATCACCACCAGCAGGACTGCCGCCAGACGAAAGAGGTCCAAAGTCGGGACGGTTTTCTTAGCCGTTCTCATGGGTATCCCCCCACCATGTCAGGATAAATCCCTCCACATTGTCGCCGGATATCTGGCAGCAGCCCTCCGGCACTTCCACCTCTGTGACGGCTCCGGCGGCGGGCACATAGAACACCTGGGCCATGCGGCCGTTTTCCAGAGCGACGCTCCGGGGACCCTGCCGCAAAAAGTCCCGGTACTCCTCCAGACACAGCCCGTTGGTTTCCATCAGCTGGGCGTGGGGCGCCCCCACATAGCGGAAGTGCCACGGCTCAGCCGAGATCCCGGTGACTTCCTCCTTGCCCCGCTGGTAGCGTTCGATAAAGCCGTACCGGGCCGCCAGACGCCTAAATCTTCCGCAGACGCCGTCATAGGGAAAGGCAGGCCGGATGAAGTCGATGTATCCGGCAGCCTTTCCCAGGTCGATGGCGAGGCCGGTCTGATGCTCACTGCATCCTGGAAGGGCCACATACTGGCGGGTAAATGTCTCCCCATGCTCCGCCATGGAGTCGTCCCAGATCCGCTGCTGTTCCTGCTGGCTCCGCCAGCCGGACACCGGCACGATCTCCCGCTGTCCCCCCGCCTTTTGGATACAGGCAGACAGTAGCTGCCGTGCCCGGCTTTCAAGAAGAATGTCGGGGTGGTGCGCTTCCACCGAGGTCAGCGCAGATCGCTCTTTTTCATGCAGGGGATGCGCCCGGTTGACCAGGACCAGCGGCCCCTGAAAAATCTGCTCCCGGGGAATCGACACGGTTCTCATCCCGCCACCCCCAACTCGATCAGGCGGGTCACCAGCTCCCCAAAGGAAATGCCGATGCCCTGCATCATGCTGGGGTAGCGGCTGTGGGCGGTGAAGCCGGGGATGGTGTTGACCTCATTGAAGACGATCTCCCCATCCGGGGTGAGGAACAGATCCACCCGGGCGAATACCCGGCAGTCCAGGGCACGGTAAATGGTTTTTGCCGCTGCCTGGATCTCTGCCGCCTTCTCCGGCGGGATGCGGGCGGGACAGTGGATGGCGGAGGTCTTTAAGGTGTACTTCTCCTCATAGTTGAAAAAGCCCTCCGACAGCGCAATCTCGTCCACCAGACCCACGGTCAGTTCCTCGTTGCCCATGACCGCGCAGCCCACCTCAAAGCCGGGGATCGTCTCCTCCAGGATCACGGCGCTGTCGTGGCGGAATGCCTCCTCCATGGCGGCGGGCAGCTCTTCCGGCCCGGAGACTTTGGTGATACCGAAGGAGGAACCGGCCCGGACCGGCTTGACAAACACCGGGTATCCCAGTTCCTCCGCTGCCTGGGCGATCCGGCTGAAATCATCGCTGGAATGAAAGACGTGGCTCCGGGGGACCCGGATGCCGGCCAGGGCCGCCAGCTGGTGGGCCCGGTCCTTGTCCATGCACAAGGCGCTGGACAATGTCCCGCAGCCGATGACCGGGACCCCGGCCAGTTCAAAGAGTCCCTGTACCGTACCGTCCTCGCCGTTCTTGCCGTGGAGGACTGGGAATACCGCGTCAAAGAGGAGACGGCGGCCGGAGCCGTCCAGCAGTAGTAAAGCGTGGGCCTCCCGTTCCACCAGCGGGGTGCAGGGGATACAGTCTGCCGCCTGCTGCCAAGTACCGTCCTCCAGCCGGGAGAGGTCGCCGGTATAGCAGAGCCACTGCCCCTCCCGTGTGATGCCCACAGCCAAAGGAGTATAGCGGGCGGGGTCCATGTGGGACAGCACCGCATAGGCGGAATGGAGAGAAACTTCGTACTCCGTGGAGCATCCGCCGAAGAGAACGAGAATGGTTTTCATGGGATAAGACCTCCTAATCAAAATAAAGCGCCTGGTTCTGATACTGAAATGGTACCAGAACCAGGCGTTTCATACTTGTCTATCTACCAACGGATGCCTTGCAAGTTTTCTGCGAAATTCTTGTGATTTTCTTACGGCGCTTCTGAATGGTCTGACGGAAGACAGATGGTGAAGGTGATCCGATCCTCGGTGCTGTCCGCCCGAATGGTCCCGCCGTGGAGCTCCACGATCTCCTTGGCGATGGCTAAGCCAAGGCCCGCACCACCTGTCCGGGTGGCGCGGGAGCTGTCCAGACGGAAGAACTGTTCAAAGATCCGGTCCAATTTCTCCTGGGGGATGTTCTTTCCCGCATTGGAGAAGGTGAGTACGATTTTCCCGGCCTCTATCCGTCCGGCAATTTCCACCGTGCTGTCCGGCAGGCTATAATAAGACGCGTTGCGCAGGAGATTATCAAAGACCCTTGCCAGCTTATCCGGGTCACAGGAATAGTGCAGCTTGGGCGGCAGATCCAGGCTGCATGACAGCCCCGATTCTGCGAAAATGGGGCGGAATTCGCTGGCGACCTGCTCCAGCATCCGCGTCAGGTCCACGCTCTGCCGCTCCAGCTCCAGGCGAGAGAGGTTGAAGCGGGTGATGTCGAAGAACTCGTTGATGAGGTCCTCCAGCCGCTCCGCCTTCTCCAGGGCGATGCCGGTGTACCTGGCCCGGATCTCCGGGGAGATCTGAGGCTCATCCCGCAGGAGGGTCAGGTAGCCGATGACGCTGGTCAGGGGCGTTTTCAGGTCGTGGGCCAGATAGACGATTAGGTCGTTTTTCCGCTGTTCTGCCTCCCGGGCTGCCCGGGCGTCCCGGAGAGCCTGCTCCCGGGCCAGATTCAGCTGGATGGAGATGTCCTCCAGGGAATCCGGCAGCTGGATGGGCTCCTCACTGGGGCGGGATAATTGCTCTGCCGCATTGGCCACCACGTCCAGCTGCTTGATGGGCTTGGAGATAAAATAGAAGCTGATGACCACCCAGCCCGCCAGCACTGTGACGATGCAGACCAGAACGATGTAGTCTCGAACCCAATTCAGGAAGTCGTAGAGCGGCGAGGGCTGCCAGGTGATGCTGGCGCAGATGATGAAGCCCAGGAATGCCAAGGCCATCACTGCGACCACCCAAGCCATGAGGACCAGCAGGTAGCCGCCCCAGATGCGCAAAGATCTCCGGCGGCTGCGGGTATTTCCTTTCTTACTCAATGGTGTACCCCACCCCCCAAACGGTCTTGATGAATTTGGGCTTTCGGCTGGGCTCGTGCATCTTTTCCCGTAGCCGGGCGATGTGACTCATGACGGTGTTGTTGCTGTCCATAAACGCCTCGCCCCAAACATGTTCAAACAGTTCCTCGCTGGACACCACATTCCCCCGGTGCTCACATAGATACCAGAGAATGGAGAATTCCAAGGGCGTCAGGGCCAGTTCCTCGCCGAACAGGACGCACTTGTGAGTGGCCTTGGAGATCTGAAGGCCTCGAAAGTCGTATTCGGTGACCTCCTGGACTGTCCCCTCCCTGGGGTTGTACCGGGTGTAGCGGCGCAGCTGAGTCTTGACCCGGGCCACCAGTTCCAGAGGATTGAAGGGCTTGGTGATGTAGTCGTCCGCTCCCAAGGTCAGCCCCATGATCTTGTCCATATCCTCCACCTTTGCGGTGAGCATGATGATGGGGAACAGGTGGTCCTCCCGGATGCGCTGGCAGAGGGTAAAGCCGTCCATGTCCGGCAGCATCACATCCAGCACCGCCAGATTCAAGCGTGTCGTCCGCACACAAGCCAGGGCGTCGGAGGCATTATAGAATTTGTGGATGGTGAAGCCTTCGTTTTTCAGATAGACCTCCACCAGATCTGCGATCGCAGTCTCGTCATCGACGACTAAAATATGTGTAGCCATAGTTGCCGGCCTTTCGTGTTTTTCTGCATTATAGCACGGAACGTATAAAAAAGCGAGTATGACTCTTGATTTTTCCTAAACATGTCCTAAAGGGGACTGTTGCGGTCTCCTGTCTGCGCAAAATTCTCACCAGACTGTATCGAAACTACGATCTTCCAGACTCCTGATTTCGTAGGGTCGAAGTCGTGAAGCTGCGCCGCAGTGCTCTGTCATCCTTCGCTGGCAGGATCGGTCTGCGTATCATACGATGAACATTCCTCCAGATCTGCAGCCTGCTACCCGGATAGGCTTTTTTCAGCTTTGTGACAGCACGCTCCTTTGCCTTTTCCACGGCGGACTCCTTCATCATGTGGTACATGCCGATTTCCTTCAGCGAAGTTTTTTCAAATCCGAATACGCCGTAGAATTTTCCGAGGATGTCCCTGTCCTTCTTCGGGAGAGCATCAAATAGTTCCTGCAGCAGCTCAATGCAGACTTTTCGATACACGACCTGCTCCGCAGAAACAGAGAGATTCCCAGGCATCAGCCGCTCAAAGGGATCACCGTCATAGCTCCCAGGGATAAGATCATTGACACCAACAAAATGGGTGTTGTAACGGATGTGCTTGACAGCCTGTTCCAGAAGGACATCCATTTTCTCCGCGATCTCTTCGATGCTGAACTGACCTGAATGATATAGCCTTTGTGCCTGCCGGACAGCATCCATCTCGTGCTTGCTCAGAGAAAGATTTCCGATATGTTGCTCCAGCCAACGGGTCATCCGGCCTTTCAGATGTGGGTACAGGTAGGTGGCAAGCACAGCACGGCTCTCATCGTATTCTCTGCTCTGGACCCGTGTCAGAAATTCCAACGCACCCTCGCCGCAAAGATCCTCCAGAATCGTTTTCGTATAGCCGGACAACTCTCCCGGTCTTTCCCTGTCCATATGCAGACAGTTGAACTCTCTGGCAGTCTCCCGGGCGATGCGCCGGATCAGCCCGAGATTCCTGCGGTACAACTCCTCCAGCGCGCGCTCATCACCGCCGTAATATCGGCGGACCAATTCCTCATTGGTCATGGGTCCCACCCGCCTTTGCTTTCGGTGGACGCCCTCGGGGCTTGCTCACTCTGGTGATGCGGCAATATTCATACACTTGCGCAGTAGATATTTGTTCAGAAAACTCCTCAACAGAGATATCCGGGCTGCGCAGCGCATCGTAGAGCCGGTCTCGCACATGATCCTTGGCTCTTCTGGCATCCTCCTGAGAGATAGCTCCCCGCTACATATCCTTCGTGATCCTGGAAAAGGCAGTCAGCTTGGCCTTCACCTTGGGGTTGTTCTTTGCCAGTTCCTTTTGAACTTCCACCGTGCCAAATTGCCGACAGGTGTAGCCAGGAGCGTGGGGACAGGCCCCTTCGCAGTACAAAGCGTGGACGCCGCTCTTCAGCATGAAGTATTTCCCGCAGATGATGCAGCGGCGGATGTTGTGTCCGCTATTCAGGGCCAGCATATAGTCTGCCTTCATCAGCGCCTGTAAGCTGTCCGTCACATGCTCCTGACAGATGGCCATGGAGCCGTCCGGCAGCTCCCGCGGGACATAGGAGAGCATATATTCATCGTGTCTCCTGTAGCAGTCCCCGTGGTAAGTGATGGGGTTGACGATCAGCTTCTCTGCGGTGCGATCATCGTTATAGAAACCATAGAGCGCTGCCGCATAACTTTCCGGCCCATTGGTCGTGAGTGTGGAGAGGATAAACTTGATGAAATTCCGGATGGTAGGAACAAAGGCACGGATGTCGTGAAGATACATCATGTAGCGGTCGATGTATTTCTTGTAGGCACTCCAGGTATCTTCGCACGCTCCCAGGAGGCGAAACATCTCGTAATAAAACAACTCGCCCTTTTCCTCGCTGCCCTCTCTGCGACGAAACAGATCCAGCAGTCCCAAGGAGATTTCAGGATCGCTGTCCCCATCATCGCTCTGGAAGAATTCTTCCGCTGAGGCGCTGAGAAGTTTTGTCTGATCATCCTCTGAAAGGCTGTGCTCCTCGGGAGGAAACAAGCTGAACTGTCCTGTGATCTCCCGTATCACCGAAAAGAAAGCGTCATAGCAATCGTCCGGTAGCAAGCGGAACACAGTATATCGGCGAAGTTCCTGACAGAGCTGCTCCATCTCATCATTCAGTTTCCACCAAAGTTCACTCTTGCGGACATACTCGTAGATGTCCATAAGGGTACGGATGCGCACCATCCGTTCGTGCAGAGGGTGGTAGTCATCCGGTGATAGATTCAGCAGATCTTCGGTCAGCCTGCCTGCCTCAAACTGCTGCCCGTTCAGCTCCAAGGTGCTGCCGTAGGTATAGAATATGATGCTCCCCTCCATTTCCGCTGGCCCCCTCCTCTGCAATAATTTGTCCTACTTGATTTTTAATCTGTCCATGCTTTTTATCAGGATACCATCTTTTCCACCACAATACAAGCAGAGGGGCAAGGGGATGCTCAAAAGTCCTGTGGGCACTGCTCCTCTAAAAGAATACTACTCCCACTTCTTTCGAGGTGGGAGATTTTTGTATTCAGATATTTTGAATTGGAGGTACTGACTATGAGCAACAAAATGGACCGTCCTCTGGTCACGGTGGACGGTAGGACGCTGATGGACCGTCCGCTGGAGCCGCCCAATTTTGTGGTGGACACGCTGATCTCTCAGGGTCTGCATATCCTGGCGGGTTCACCCAAGGTGGGCAAGTCCTGGCTGGCCCTGTGGCTGGCGGTGACGGTGGCCAAGGGAGAACCGGTCTGGGGAATGAGCGTGAAGCAGGGCACCACCCTCTATCTCTGCCTGGAGGACTCCGTCCTTCGCATCCAGAACCGCCTCTTTGAGATCACAGAGGACGCGCCGGACAGCGTCCATTTCTGTACGGAGTGCGCTCCCATCGGCCAGGGGCTGGAGGAGCAGGTGGAGGGCTTCCTCGTAGCTCACCCGGATACTGTTCTGGTCCTCGTCGATACGCTGCAGATGGTCCGCCCCGTCCACGATGCCACCTACGCCAATGACTACCGGGACCTGTCCGTGCTGAAGCGGCTGGCGGACAAGCACGGCATCGCCATCCTGCTGATCCATCATCTGCGAAAGGAAACTGCCGATGATGTGTTCAACCGTATCTCCGGTACGACAGCCATCAGCGGGGCGGTGGATTCCAGTTTTACTCTGGTGGAAGATCGGCGCGGCAGCGGTAAGGCGAAGCTCTCCTGCATCGGTCGTGACATTGAATACCGGGAGTTGTCTCTGGAACGCAACGTTGAAAACGTGTGGGAGATGGTAGCAGACAGCAGAACGCAGCCGGAGCTACTGGGCGACCGGATCACCTATCTGGTCTCTGAACTGATGCGCGACCGTACGAAATTTATCGGCACTCCCACAGAGCTGTCTGAAAAAATCGACCCTGTCGGTATGGAGCGTATCTCGCCTAAGAAAGTGTCCCGCCTGATCCTGCAAAGCCTTGACGCGCTAAGCAAAATCGGAATTTTCGGTATGGTGCGCCGCAGCAACGGGAAGCGGCTCATCGAGCTGCGCCGTGCCGAAAGTGACGATGCCCAGGGTGTACCTGTGGTCGCCCCTGTTGACCCTGTTGGGGCGCTGTGCGGCGATTTGCGGGAGATTGCCGGGCATGGCGAGTAAACACCCGCAGGGAAAAAGAAACGCCGTTTGTGGCCATTTGTGGCCGAAAGCGGAGCGCGGGTGTTCGGTGCAGGGAAATCACCTCCTTGGAGGTGGCCAGCATCGCGTTTGTCTGGTCTGCGGCAACGCCGCTGCCCGACTTCCGCATGAATTCCGGGCAGAAGCCCGGGCCCACTTTATCTACGATTTGGAGGAAACGACATGAAAAAAGATGTTAAATTCAGCACCCGCATGGCGTCCACAGACCGGGAGGCCATCAAGGAGTTGGCGAAGCAGTCCAGGATGTCCATGAGCGACTACGTCACTGCCTGCTGCCTGGGAAAGCAGGTGGTGGTCATCGACGGCCTGAAAGAAGTGCTGAAGGAGCTGAAGTCCATCGGCAGAAATCTGAACCAGCTCGTCACCCTGGCGCACATGGGACGAGTGACCGTGATCGATCTGGAAAGCGTATGTCGGGCGTTCTCTGAACTCTGTGGTGCCGTTCGGATGATCCTTGAACGAAAGCGCTGGTAAGCTATGGCTATCATCAGCTTCACAAACTACAAGCGGGGCCAGACCACCGGATGCATGAGCGCCGTGATGCGGTATACCATGCAGGATAAAAAGACCGAGTTCGAGGGGCAGCAGTTGGTCACAGGTATCAACTGTCAGCCGGAATCTGTCTACGCGGATTTCATAACCACCAAGCGGCTCTACCACAAGACGGACGGTGTACTGTTCTATCACATGGTACAGAGCTTCCCGAAAGGCGAAGCAGTCGACCCGGTCACCGCTCACGCGGCCGCGCTGAAGCTGGCCGAGTACTATGAGGGATACGAAGTTCTGGTCTGCACCCACACAGACCGTGAGCACATCCATTCCCACTTCCTCATCAACTCGGTCAATTTCGATACCGGACGGAAACTGCATATCGCAAAGGAGCAGCTCCAGGAACTGCGGCAACGCAACGACATGGTCTGCAAGGAGTTTTCACTTCCTGTATTTCAACCCAGGGAACAAAAGCAGAAAACAAAGACTATGACCATCGGAGAGTATCACACGGCGGCCCGCGGTCAGAGCAAGAAGCTGCAGCTCATGAATATCATCAATGACTGTATGCGCCACGCTTCCAACCGCGAGGAGTTCATTGCGCTGATGGAGAGCGAGGGCTACAAGGTTCGCTGGGAAAAGTCCCGAAAGAATATCACCTATACCACGCCGAGTGGCTGGCAGTGTCGGGACCGTTTGCTGTTCGGTGACAAATATCTAAAGGAGAACATGGAATATGAATTCAGGATCAGAGAAGAAATTATCTATGGACGAGCTCATGGCCCTGAACCGGCCCGAGCCTTCACCGCAGCCGACAGCGCAGGAGTCGAGTTCACCGATCACGCCCATTGTCATCCAGTGTCCGTTGCCGGAGGCTCTGACGATGCTGACACAGAAGACAGAATCCATCGGGTGGGAAGTGCATGGAATGCGGGAGTATCTTCCGAACCTGAGATCACACACAGACCTGACAGCGGTGCAGAACAGCATGGCGAAGATCCAGAAATCGTTGACGGAGATGACCACTCTGCTGGAACAGGCTGGGAAGAAGAAAGAAAAGCATTCCTGCAAATGGCTGGACTGGCTTCCGGACTTCGACCTGATCGTAGTGGCCAAATGGATCGTACTGGTACTGCTCATCGTGGCGGCACTGCTGGGGATGGGGTATGGCACAGCGACAGTGGTCAGCAACATCCGCAACCTGTTTCTATGAAGCCGCTCCACGCTGGACTGTATGGTCTGGCGGTAACCGGAGCGTTACTGGATGATGGTAACGAAGATGTCGAGGAACGTTACCGCCGTATCCAGGCAGAACAGGAAGCCAAAAATATCGGCGCTGTCATCGGACTGGTGGCCGGCGTAGCCATGGTGCTCACACAGGATGAGCAATCATCTACAGAACAGCAGTGGACCGAAGATCAGCAGGCAGAACAAACACAGCAGCAGACCATGTAACGGTCTGCTATTTTTGTTGCCTGACTGTAGCGTCAGGGGAAAGGAACGATATGGCGTATAAATTCAAATACAATGAGCGTCCCCGCTCCTACAGTGAAGAAAAGCATGGAGATGAGGATATTCCCTCTGCCAAGGCAGTGCGGGATACCGCAGTGGAAGAAAGGGACGGCAAGATTATAAAAAGCCGCCGACAGCATGTATGCGGCAGAGAGTACATTGTGTTCGCGGAATTCAGTTTCGGAGGAACGCAATCTACGGTCGATCTTATGAAACAGGTCATCGACCTGGAGCAGGACGCAAAAAATATTTCCGCCTGAAAAACAGGTTCGCATAGACAAACAAACCGATTGAGGGTATTGTATGGTTGCAATCTCTCAATCGGTTCGGCATTTTATGAAGGAGGTCAATATGTTACAGCCAAACCAAAAGATCACGGCGCTCTATTGCCGTCTGTCCCGAGATGATAATCTGGAGGGCGACTCCAACAGTATCCAGAACCAAAAACTTATCCTGCAAAAGTACGCCGATGAGAATGGGTTCCAGAACACCAGATTTTATGTGGACGATGGCTATTCCGGCGCGAATTTCAATCGCCCAGCCTTTGAACAGATGATGGATGACATGAGCAACGGCGACATCGCCGTCATCATCACAAAGGATCTTTCCCGCCTTGGAAGAAACCAACTGCACACCGGTCTTTATATCGAGGAGATATTCCCTTCCAATGATGTGCGCTACATCGCTGTCAACGACAATGTTGACACCAAGTATGAAAACAGCAACGAGCTGATGCCTTTCAAGAATTTGTTCAATGAGTGGCACGTGCGGGACTGCAGCCGCAAGGTGCGGAATGTAGTGAACGCCAAGGCACAGCGGGGAATCCGGGTGGGGACACGAGCTCCTTACGGCTACCGCAAGGGTGCAACCAAGGACTCTCCTCTGTTGGTGGATGAGGAGGCGGCGGCTGTCGTCAAACGCATCTTCGCCATGTGCGCCGGCGGAATGGGACCAGCCCAGATTGCAAAGCAGCTCAAGAAAGAATGCATCTACAGTCCATCCATGTACGCCTATACGAAATTCGGCACATCCCATTCCGGGCTGAATGCAGAGCGGCCCTACAACTGGACTGGCGACATGGTGGCGGATATGCTTCAGAACATGGTCTACCTTGGGCACACGGTCAACCTTCGCTATAGCACCAAGTCCTACAAGGACAAAAAACGATGTGAACGCCCCAAATCAGAGTGGCTTATCTTTGAGAATACTCATGAAGAGCTGGTGGATCAGGAAACCTGGGATATCGTACAGGAGGTGCGATCTCATAAGCGCCGCCGCACGAATATGGATGAGCAGAATATGTTCTCTGGATTGGTGTATTGTGCGGACTGCGGTAAGCCCATGGTATTGCACCGGGCGCACACCATGAAGCCGGAACAGAATCATTTCACCTGCCGCACCTACAAGAAGGACGGGGCAGAAGTGTGTAGCGCTCACTATATCCGGGAAGTGGCACTGAAGGAAATCGTGCTGGAAACAATCCGCAGAGCCACAGAGTTTGCCAGGAGCGACCCGGAGCGGTTCGCCGCATATATTCAGCAAAAGCAATCTACTGAGGTGGCAAAGGAGATCCGGGGGGTGGAACGGGAATTGTCCACGATGCGGAAACGGGATGGCGAACTGGATGTAGTGTTCAAGCGGATGTATGAGGACAGCGCCTTGGGACGGGTGAGCAATGAGCAGTTCCGTTTGCTGTCTGAGGCATACTCCAAGGAGAAAGCGCAGCTGGCTGAAGCCATCCCTGCCACGGAGGAGCGCCTGGAGAAACTACGCAGTAGCATGGCCAACGCCAAGAACTTCATCGCCAAGGCCAGAAAGTTCACCGACATGACGGAACTGACCCCGGAACTGCTCCGCACCTTTGTGGCGAAAATCATCGTGTATGAGAAAGAGGTCAAATACTCCAAGCACGCACCGCAGAAGATCCACATCTGTTTTCGGGACTTCAACCTCAACGAGACAGACGATATGCTTCTATGCGGAGAGACAACAGAAAAGGCAGACAGTACAATTGCACTGCCTGCCTAATCCGAGGACACGCTTCAAGGTACCCCTATCAGGAGTAGCGGAAGGCTGTCTCTTTTTTGCATCGGTGGGCAACGCTGGCCGCCCCTTGACAAACAACGGGATATGGATATAATAAAAGCAGGGGGACGCTGCGACAAGCGGTCAACCCCTGTGGTTAAGGAATCTAAAGAAGCTTAGAAACCGTCACCGTGCCGGGTGGCGGTTTCTGCTTTTCAGCTTCTGGACCCGTATCGAGATCGAATGACCTAAGACATGGATCGTAAGTACGAAAAACATGGCGTCACCCCCTTTCGGGGCTGTGACTGACCGCCTGCCGTTTATTGCAGCGTCCTTGTGACGCAGTATACACCGCAGGCGTCTTTTTGTCAAATCGTGTATAAAATCAACCCCTCTTGATGTTTTTTCCTCTCAATAACTTGACGCTTGCCCGCCTGTACGCGTATAATGTTGCTGTTGTGTTCCCAAATAGAGACAGAGAGGGAGAACCCCATGAAAAACCGCATCCTCGCCGCGCTGCTGGCGCTAGTCCTCGGCGTACCGCTGTACCTGCTGGCCGCCGACGCCGTCCCCACCGCCGCGGCCAAAACCGTTTCCTCCGCCGCCCCGGCCCAGGCCGTGGCCCTGCTGAAGGCCCTTCCCTCCGTGGAGGACCTGGCCGCCGCTATGACCCCGGAGACGGACGCCGCCGCCATGATCGCCCAGACCAGGGCCGACCTCCAGCGGGAGATCGAGCGCCAGACCGGCCCCAAGGGCATCGACCTGAGCTGGTGGCAGAGCCACTACAACGACATCATCGGCTACATTTACAGCCCCGGCACCCCCATCAGCTACCCCATCGCCTACGACGGCAACAACGAGTATTACCTCCACCACGACCTGTACGGCAATTACAGCGAATACGGCACCATCTTCCTGGACGCCCGCGTGCCCAGCGACTTCTCCGGCCACAACAACGTGCTCTATGGCCACCATATGTCCGACGGCTCCATGTTCGCCTCCATCTCCAACTATAAGCAGCAGTGGTACTACGACGCCCACCCCTACTTTTTCCTCTACACCAACGCCGGCAAGTACCGGGTAGACCTGTTCGCCGGCATCGTTGTCCCCGGCACCCACGAGGTGTTCAGCACCTCTCTCTCCGCCGACCAGCTCCAGCGCTTCATCAATAATTCCACCTTCTACTCCGGCAAGGGCGTCCCCTCTGGCCAGATCGTGACCCTCTGCACCTGCTCCTACGAGGCGGCCAACTACCGCTATGTGGTCCTGGGCGAGCTGGTCAAGCTGGAGGACGCCCCCGCCGACACCGCCACGGAGGCCGCCGCATGACCCACGAAGAACAACAAGCCCTTTTTGACACCATCCTCCGCCGGGCCAACCTCCCCGGCAGCTTCAATGTGGAAAACGGCATCCGCCTGACATCCCTGTCCGACGGCGGTGCCGAGGGCGAGGTCCGCCTGACCGCCGGCCACCTGAACCCCCTGGGCATCGTCCACGGCGGCGTGTACTGCACCCTGCTGGACCAGGTGGCCGGCGCCGCCGCCTGCACCCGGGGCAGCCGCGGCCTTACGGTGAACTGCGAGACCCGCTTCCTGGGCATCGCCCAGGGCGACGTCCTCTGCGGCCACGCTCAGGCCATCCACATGGGCCGCACCCTGGTGGTCATGCACGCCTGGGTCACCGACAGTCAGGATACCCTCTGCGCCGACGGCACCTACACCTTCCGCATGAAGCCCGGCTTCCCGGAGGACTGACCTCCCGGCACCCCTTTCCCGCCCCTCGCAGCGCCCCCCCTCGGGGCGTTTTTCTTTTCCGGTTGCAATCCCCGCCCAAATAGTCTATCATAACAGCAGTACATTCTCCCGGAGGAAACACTATGTGGTATGTCATTCTGCTGGCCGTCTGTATCGGCGGCGACCAGCTTCTCAAGTGGTGGGTCACCTCCCACCTGGACGTGGGCCAGTCGGCCCCGCTGCTGCCGGGCATCGTCCGGCTCACCCGCCTGCACAACACCGGCGCTGCCTGGAGCAGCTTCTCCGGCAAGACCGGCCTTCTGGCCGCCGTCACCATCGTCCTGATGGCCGCCGTGGTCTATCTGGTGGTAAAGAAGATCGTCCGCCACCCCCTGGGCCTGACGTCCGCCATGCTGGTGCTTGGCGGCGGCGCAGGCAACATGATCGACCGTCTCTGCCGCGGCTACGTGGTGGATATGTTTGACCTGGAATTCATGTCCTACCCCATCTTTAACCTGGCGGATATCTTCGTGGTCATCGGCGTCCTGCTGGGCGCGGTGTACTACCTGTGGTTCTACGACAAATACGACAAGCCGAAAAAGGAGCCTGACCATGACGCGGGAGCTGACAGCCGCAACTGAACACGCCGGCGTCCGCCTGGACGCCTTCCTCTCCGCCGACGGCGCGCTGACCCGTTCCCAGGCCGCCCGCCTGATCGCCGAGGGCCGCGTCCGTGTCAACGGCAAGCCCGCCGCCAAAAGCGCCCGCCTCTCCGGCGGTGAGACGGTCACCGTGGACGTTCCCCAGCTCCGCGAGACGGCCCTGCCCCCCCAGGACATCCCCCTGGACGTGGTCTACGAGGACGACGACGTCATCGTGGTCAACAAGCCCACGGGCCTGGTGGTCCATCCGGCCCCCGGCCACCCGGACGGCACCCTGGTCAACGCCCTGCTCCACCACTGCGGCGACAGTCTCTCCGGCATCGGCGGCGAAAAGCGCCCCGGCATCGTCCACCGCATCGACCGCGATACCAGCGGCCTCATCATCGCCGCCAAAAACGACGCCGCCCACCTGGCCCTCAGCGCGCAGCTGAAGGACCACTCCCTCTCCCGCACCTACGAGTGCCTGGTGACCGGCAATATGAAGCCGGACAGCGGCACTGTGGACGCCCCCATCGGCCGCAGCAGCGCCGACCGGAAAAAGATGGCCGTGGTCCCCACCGGCCGCCGTGCCGTCACCCACTGGGAGGTCGTCGCCCGTTACCCCGGTGTCACCCACCTGCGCTGCCGCCTGGAGACCGGCCGCACCCACCAGATCCGCGTCCACATGGCCTACATCGGCCACCCCATCCTGGGCGACACGGTCTACGGCGCCAAAAAGCCGGTCCCCGGCCTCACCGGCCAGTGCCTCCATGCTGTCGGCCTGCGCTTCATCCATCCCCGCACCGGCGAGCCGGTGGAGCTCCACTGCCCCCTGCCGCCCGAATTCACCGCCATGCTCCAAAAGCTGCAAAACAAGTCCCAGTAAGCTGTGCAGCCGAAAAGAAGGCAAAAGGACCGGCCCCGCCGGTCCTTTTTTCGTCCCCCGCCCGCAGCCGGCGCAGGGGCTATTTCGCGCCCCGGCGCGAGCGTAGTATTTGTCTCCGCCGGGGATAGTTTCGCGCCCCGGCGCGA
>OHTB01000052.1_pt1 | contig 74524 bp, 87 predicted proteins | sample 1578771 | NCBI WGS metagenome assembly OHTB01 (sample SAMEA3879516, study PRJEB24766) | human gut metagenome | biome: human-associated habitat; feature: feces | place: USA | collected 1985/1987 | reverse complement strand
GACAATACTTGGCTGGAGACGGCCCGGAAAGATAGGTAGCGCCAACACAAAAGCCCCACGACATTTGTCGTGGGGCTTTTGCTTTTTGGTTTACTTTTGGGTCATATGGTAGTGAGTTTTTGCTGAACTTGATTGAACAAAAGCACCCGCAAGGGTGCTTTTTATGGCTGTAAGGATGCTTTTTATGGCCGTTTTGACTTGCTGAAGTTCCAACCTTTCGGGCCTTTTGGCCAGTTGCTCATGTAGATAGAATAACACAATAATGGGATATATAGTAGAACAAAATAGGCGCCAATGAAAAAATAGGCGAAAAGAGTGATAGAATAAGTTGGGGGAAAGATGTAGGCTAAGACCAGCATAGCGATGATCGCAGCCAAATTGAGTGCCCGCAGCGCCTGGAATAGCCGCATATGCCGGGGGGCACCGCAGTATTTCATATGGCTGTAAGGCAGCAGTATGCGATACCACAGAGAGCGCGTTTTATCATATTGGCGTATTTCCCGGTGGCTCATTTTGAACTGATATGCGTCCTCGATTCCGGAGCGAAGTATTCCGCCACATTGCAGGGCAAAGAAAATGAAAACGATACATAGCTTATCTAAGGGCATGGGCGCCTCCTGTTCCTGGTCGATTACAATTTCGCCCAGTACCCCTCCGCCAGCGCGCCGTATATCGCCGGGCAGGGGAGGGTATACACAAGGGGCTGCAGCGCTGCGGCGGGATCCTCCAGCACATCTGCCTGATTGATAAACAGCACATCGAAGCCGCCCTCTTTCGCCAGCACCCGGGCGGCAATGGCCGGGGTGATGACCGCCTCCGGGGAGACCTCCGCCAATGATGCGAACAGCTCCGGGCGGTGGGCGGCGTCCTGTATGGGCTGTCCCAGCGCGGAGGCACCGAATACGCAGACGGTGCGGTTTCGTTCCGGTGGCAGTACTGGTTCCCAGGCGGCGTGGGCCTTGGCGGGCAGGCGCTTGGAGCCGTCGGCCTCCACCAGCACAAAGTCCGCGGCGTACTGCCAGCCGGGGAAGTCCGGGGCGGTCAGTTTGCCCTCCGGGTTATAGGACCCGGCGCAGACGATGGGGCTGTGGGCAAAGCCATCACACAGCTCCGCTGCGGTGGCGGCGAAGGGACACCAGTTCGGGCGCATGATGTGGGTGGTGGTGGACACCAGCACCGTGCCGCGGTGGGACAGTTCCTGTGCCAGCACGCGCAGCAGGGAGGTCTTGCCGCCGCTGCCGATCACCGCGGTCAGGCCGGGACGAATCCCCAGCAGTTCCCATAATTCCATGCCTGTCACCACCTTTCATACCCATTGTACCACAGAAATTTCCCGCCGTAAACCTCTTGACAAGGGTTGCTTGTGGTGTTAAACTGTGAAAAGTAAGAAAAGTTATACCAATCCAACCGAAAGGAATGAGGATATGAGCAGAGAGGATCGCTACTTTATGAGCAGCGTCAAGATCGGCCCTAAGGGACAGATCGTTATCCCCAAGGAGGCGCGGGATATGTTCGGCCTGCAGCCGGGAGATACGCTGGTGCTGATGGCGGACAGGAAAAAGGGCCTGGCACTGCAGACCGTGGATAAGCTGAACCCGCTGATGAAGACGGTATTTAACAGTCTGCCCAGCGGGGAAGAGGAGGCGGAGGACGAATGAACGTACTGGAGGTACAGGGCCTGACCAAGCGCTACCCGGCGTTTACGCTGAATGGGGTGTCCTTTGACGTGCCGCAGGGCGCGGTGATGGGGTTTATCGGCCGTAACGGCGCAGGCAAGAGCACCACGCTGAAGTCCATTCTGGGTATGGTACACCCGGACGCGGGTGCGGTCAGGGTATTCGGCATGGACTACGCGGAGAATGAGCGCGCTATCCGGCGTGAGCTGGGCGTGGTGCTGGGGGGGATCGATTTCTATCCCAAAAAGAAGATCAAGACCATCACAGACGTGACCCGCAGGTTTTATAACAACTGGGACGAGGAAAAATACCGCCACTATTTGGAGCTGTTCCATATTGATGAGAGCAAGCGGGTGGATCAGCTTTCCAGCGGCATGAAGGTCAAGTACATGATCGCCTTGGCGCTGAGCCACAATGCCCGGCTGCTGATACTGGACGAACCCACCAGCGGCCTTGACCCGGTGAGCCGCGACGAGCTGACGGAGCTGCTGCGCCGGGTGGTGGCCGACGGCACGCGCAGCGTGCTGTTTTCCACCCACATCACCTCCGATCTGGAGAAGTGTGCCACCCACATTGCCTTTATCAAGGACGGCGAGCTGCAATATACCGGTTCTCTGGACGATTTCCGCACCCACTACAAGGACGTGGGCGCTACGCTGGAGGATATCATCGTGCACGTGGAGAGGAGGCCGCTGGATGAAGACGCTATTATATAAGCAGCTGCGGCTGGTGTGCCATCCCATGACGCCGGTATTCTGCCTGTTCGGCTTCATGGTCATCATTCCAAACTACCCCTACACTGTCATCTTTTTCTATGTGATGCTGGGGCTGTTTTTCACCTTTCTGAATATGCGGGAGCAGAAGGACCTGTACTACACGGCGCTGCTGCCTGTTCCCAAACGGGACGCGGTGAAGGCCGGCTGTCTGTTCACGGCGCTGATCAAGCTGCTGTCGCTGGCGGTGCTGGTGCCCTGCGCCCTGCTGGCGGTCCGCTTGCAGCCGGGGAAGGACAACCTGGTAGGGCTGGATCCCAATCTGGCGCTGTTTGCCGCCGGGTTCCTGCTGTATGCGGTGTTCAATGCCGTTTTTCTGCCGTCGTTTTACGCGAACGGCTACAAGGTGGGCGTGGCATTTGTCAAGGCGATCATTCCCACCACGCTGGCGATGATCGTGTTTGAGGCGCTGCCCCATGTTCCCGGCCTCATGTGGCTGGACGATATGGACGCGGCCACGCAGGTGCGTCTGCTGCCGTATTTCGTCGCCGCCGTGCTGCTCTACGGCATCGGCACGGTGCTTACGTTCCGGAGGGCGGCGCAGTATGAAAAAGTTGATCTGTGACAGCAACGACCGGCGTGAGCCGGTCGTTGCTTTATTAGATCATCCAGTAGGGAGGCTGAGGAGTTTGCCCCTCGGGTAGGGGTATGACCACGTCTGTCCGCACGTCGCCGTACAACGTCTTGTGTTGCGCCATGATATTTTCCAACGGTTCGACAGTGCCACACAGCAGCGCCTGCCAGACCATGCCGCAGGTGGACATGATATAGGCGGGAGTGAACCCATTGCGAATATAAAACTGGATACGCCGCAGACGCAGTGCGTTTTCCGCGTCACTGCCTCCTGGCACAGGAAACTCCGCCTCCGCTACCAGAGGCCGTCCCTGCTGCTCCAGCCGCGAAAGCATATCACTGCCCAGCCCTTCATTACGACGAGCGCGTGTGGTTCCCAGATAGTCCAGCAGTACCAGTGGTATTGTCGTATTTTTCCACAGGGCGGCGTAACTCAGCAGCTCATCTTCGTCAAACAGTCCCCATACCTCGTAACGTCCTTCCTCCAGCAGACGGAGAATATCGGGCAGAGGCTTGCGTTCCTGCGGGACAAAAGCCTCGGATAGCTGGTCGTGATACCAGCGGGGGTATTCCTTTGCGGTTAACAGGCGAAAATTCATAGACGTTCCTCCTTCAACAGTCGCTGCATATCCTCCGGCAGGGGCGCGGTCACATCGATAGTTGTGCCGGTGAGGGGATGCATCATCCGCAGGTGATAGCTGTGCAGCGCCGGGCGGGCGATCAGTGCCCGGTCCTCTGTGCCGTAGAGCCAGTCACCGGTCAGCGGGTGACCGATGGCGGCCATGTGGACCCGCAGCTGATGCGTGCGGCCGGTGGTGGGTGTCAGGCGCAGCAGCGCACGGCCCTGAGAGGCCGCCAGCACCTCATAGTGGGTGTGGGCGGGTTGACCCAGGGGGTCGGCCTGCCGCTTCAGCAGCGAGCTCTCGGCGCGTCCTATGGGCAGATCAATGTCGCCCTCTGCCGGGGAGGGGATGCCCTCGCACACGGCCCGGTACTCCCGCCGGAAATCGTCCGTGTGCAGCATGGCCATACATCGGGCATGGATGAAGCCGGTCTTTGCCACGGCCATAACGCCGGTAGTGCCGCGGTCCAGCCGGTTCACCGCATGGAAGCAGCTGCTGTGGAGATAGTGTGCCGCAGCGCCGGCAATGGTGGCTGTTTCCTCTGTCAGCGCCGCCGGATGCACGGCAATGCCGGCCGGCTTATTGATAAGCAGCAGGTCCTCATCCTCGTACAGGATATCCAGAGGGAAGTCCACCGGCCGGATGTGGGGGTGTTCTCCCGGCAGATCGGATACGTCCGCCGCCAGCACATCTCCGGGGCACGGCACGAAGCGTACGGTGACGGGCGCACCATTGACGGTGATGGCCTGCCGGAATTTCAACCGACTGAGAAAGCTGCCGGAGATGCCCCACAGGTGCAGCAGCAGCTGTTTTACAGGCTGACCAGCCTCCGCTTCAATGACGGTATGGGTCAGAACACGCATAGACGGCACCTCCTGTTGCTCTTGAATGAAATTAGTATAGCAGAATTTATGGGAATATGGTATACTAACTTCACAAAACGTGAAAGCGAGGGCTTTTTATGGCATCCAAGGTATACTTCGCCGACTTGCGGGCCGACGTGCATGAAAATCTCCAGCAGAAGCTGACCCGCCTGATGAAGACCGCCGGTATGGGCGATATCGACTTTCAGGATAAGTTCGTGGCCATCAAGCTGCACTTCGGCGAGCCGGGAAACCTGGCGTTCCTGCGTCCCAACTGGGCGCGGACCGTGGCGGATTTTGTGAAGGAAAGGGGCGGTAAGCCGTTCCTCACCGACTGCAACACCCTGTATGTAGGCGGGCGCAAGAACGCCCTGGACCACATGGACAGCGCCATGCTCAACGGCTTCAACCCTATGACCACCGGCTGCCAAATCATCATCGGCGACGGCCTGAAGGGCAGCGATGAGGTAGAGGTTCCCGTGGTCGGCGGCGAGTATGTGAAGAACGCCAAGATCGGCCGCGCCGTTATGGATGCCGACGTGTTTATCTCTCTGACTCATTTTAAGGGACATGAAGAGGCAGGCTTCGGCGGCTGCCTGAAAAATATCGGCATGGGCTGCGGCAGCCGCGCCGGTAAGATGGAACAGCACAATGCCGGCAAGCCCCATGTGGCGCAGAAGCACTGTATCGGCTGTGGTCAGTGCCGGAAGATCTGCGCCCACGGCGCGCCGATCATCACCGACGGCAAGGCCGTCATCGACCACGACAAATGCGTGGGTTGCGGCCGCTGCATTGCCGTCTGCCCCAAGAACGCGGTGCAGATCAACTGGGACGAGACCACCATTAACCTGAACCGGAAGATTGCCGAGTACACCAAGGCGGTGGTGGACGGCCGACCCTGCTTCCACATCTCGCTGGTCATCGACGTGTCCCCCAACTGCGACTGCCGTCCCGAGAACGACATGGCCATCGTGCCCAACGTGGGCATGTTCGCCTCCTTCGACCCGGTGGCCCTGGATATGGCCTGTGTGGACGCGGTGAACGCCCAGACGCCCCTGCGGGGCTCCGCCGCCGATGACGCGCACGCCAAGGCCCATGTGCATGACCACTTTCAGCGGCTGCACCCGGACACCAACTGGCGCAGCTGTCTGGAGCACGGCGAGAAGATCGGCATCGGCAGCCGGGAGTATGAGTTGATCAAGATATAAAAAGCGGAAAGCCACCCGTCCGGGTGGCTTTCCTTATGTATTTATTCCGCATCATCTGCGGACGTTTCCTCTGAGGCGTCCTCGTCCTCCGGGTCATCGATGTGGGCGAACCACTCCCGGTAGCGGTGCATATCCTTGGCGAACAGCTGCCCGTTGCTGGGCGGTGTGTAGGTGATGGCGTTGGCCCCGGCGGCAATGGTGGACAGGATCGTCTCCTCCGTGGGACCGCCGGTGGCGATAACGGGCAGCTCCGGATAGCGGGACCGGATCTCCGCCACGATGGCGGGCGTCCTGTCCGCACCGGAGACGTTCACAAAATCGATGCCCGCCGCCAGCTTGCTCTCCAGGTCCACTTTTTCCGACACCACCGTATAGACCACCGGGACCTCCACGGTGGCCTTGATGGCCCGGATGGTATCGTCGTCAATGAACGTGTTGCACACCACGCCGAAGGCGCCCTGGTGCTCAGCAAAAGCGGCGATGTGGGCCGAACGCTGGCCCTTGGTCAGACCGCCGCCTACGCCAACGAACACCGGCACATCGGACACGCCGATAATGGCCTGGGTAATGCCTGCCTGGGGCGTAAAGGGATATACGGCGATGACCGCATCGGCGTTGATATTCTTAATGATGGCCACGTCGGTGCTGAATACAAGCGACTTGATACGCCGGCCGAATACGCGGATGCCGCTGCATTTGCTGATACAGTGGGGCACGGTCAATGCGTGCTTACGCAGGGTGCCCTCGTAGGTGGGAACGTACTTCTTCACATTGCCTTCCTTTCCAGTGGGTCGATTTTTCCTTATTAAAAACATTATAGCAGAAAAAGCAACTCATGTAAATAAAAATGGGCGCATTTTTAACAGTTCGTTAACATTGACTATCACGGAGAAAAGTGCCGGATAACGACGCTCCGGGACGAAACAGCGGGCCATCCGTCGGATGGCCCGCTGCGCTTATACGTTTGCCAGATAGTCCCGGCACTTGTTGTTGGCTTCCCGGGCCACCAGTTCCTCATTCACAGTGACAAGATGCCCCTGCCGCACGGTGACGCGTCCCTGCACCACGGTGTAGTCCACCGGCCCCCGGACACCCACAGTACCCAGCACAGAGCCGGCGTCCTGGTCGCAGCCTACCAGCTCCAGCCGGCGGCTGTCGATCATGAACAGATCGGCGCACTTGCCCACGGACAGCTGCCCGATGTCGTCCCGGCCCAGCAGCCGCGCACTGCCCCGGGTGGCCATTTTGAGGATGTCATAGCCGGTGGGAGCCTGACGGCTGGCGTGCAGCCGGTGCAGCAAGAAGGCTACCCGCAGTTCCTCCAGCAGGCTTGAGCCGTCGTTGCTGGCGCTGCCGTCCACCGCCAGTCCTACCGGCACACCCAGGGCCAGCATTTCCGGGATGCGGGCCACGCCGCTGGCGAGCTTCATGTTGCTGATGGGGCAGTGCGCCACGCCGGTGCCTGTCCGGGCCAGCAGCCGCAGCTCCTCGTCGTTGAAGTGTATGCCGTGGGCAAACCACACATCGCCGCCCAGCCAGCCCAGCCGCGCCATGTATTCCAAAGGCCGGATGCCCTCACGCTGCAGCATGAAGTTCTCCTCGTCCTTCGTCTCGCACAGGTGGGTGTGCAGCCGAACGTGGTATTGTCGGGCCAGGATAGCGCTCTGACGCAGCAGCTCCGCCGACACGGAGAAAGGAGAGCAGGGGGCCAGTGCCACACGGCACATGGCGCCGTAGCTGTCATCGTGGTATTTCTCGATACAGCGGACGCTGTCTGCCATGATCTCGTCCACCGTCTGCACCACACTGTCCGGCGGCAGACCGCCGTCCTTGACGCTCAGGTCCATGCTGCCGCGGCTCATGTAGAGGCGAATGCCCAGCTCCCGTGCGGCGCTGCGCTGTGCGCCCAGCAGGTCGCCGCTGTGGGCGGGGAACACATAGTGGTGGTCAAAGCAGGTGGTGCAGCCGTGCTTCATCAGTTCGCCCATGCCGGTCAGGCTGGACAGCCGGATCACATCCTCGTCCAGGTTTTTCCAGATCTCATACAGGGTCTTCAGCCAGTCAAACAGCTCCATATTCTGTACCTGCGGCAGGTTCCGGGAGAACACCTGGTACAGGTGGTGGTGGGTGTTGACCAGACCGGGGTAGCACAGCATATGGCTGCCGTCGATGACCTCGTCGGCGCTGATGTCCAGCGCCGTGCCGATGGACTTGATGAAGCCATCCTCACAGTAAAGGTCCGCGTTATGCAGTACGCGGTCTTCGTCGTCGCAGGTGACCAGCTGGTGAATGTTCTTAATGAGCAGGGTGGACACGGTAATTCCTCCTTATGGTGATAGATGGGTAGGAAAAAAGAGCAGGCCGCAAAGCGGCCTACTCTTTTCATTATCAGGTCAGCGTTCCTCGCGGAAGTAGGAGAGACCGAGGGACGCAGGGGGCTGATCCTCCCGCTTTTTACGCAGGGACACGATGATCAGCACGATCAGAGTGATGACGTAGGGCAGCATCTTGTACAGCTCCTTGACAGCCATCTGTGCGCCGGTGGGCAGATAGATGTTCAGAATGTACAGACCACCAAACAGGATGGAGGCCAGAATACTGACATTGGGACGCCAGATGGTGAAGATGACCAGCGCGATGGCCAGCCAGCCGCGGTCACCGAAGGCGTTGTTGGACCACACGCCGTTGGCGTAGTCCATGACGTAGTAGAGTCCGCCCAGGCCCGCGATCATGGAGCCGATGCAGGTGGCCAGGTACTTGTACTTGGTCACGTTGATGCCGGCGGCGTCGGCGGTAGAGGCGCTCTCGCCCACGGCGCGCAGGTGCAGGCCGGGACGGGTGTGGTTCAGGAAGTAGGACGCGCCTAGGGCGATGATGATGGCCACATAGGCCAAAAAGCCGTAGGACAGGAACAGCTCTCCGAACCAGCCGGTGCTGTCGGCGCCGGGCAACGTGGTCTTGAAGTACAGACTGGTGTTGGCCAGGGCGATGGAGGGAACCTCACTGTTGGTCAGCTTGATGAGGGAGCCACCGAAGAAGTTGCCTACGCCCACGCCGAAGGTGGTCATAGCCAGACCGGTGACGTTCTGGTTGGCGCGCAGGGTGACGGTCAGGAAGCAGTAGAGCAGACCCATCAGCAGGGAGCCCAGCAGGGAGCACAGGATGGGGATCATGATGGCCAGAAAGCCGTTCAGCTGCCCGCCGGCGGCCTGCTCGTAGAAGAACGAGCCGATAACGCCGCTGATGCCGCCCACGTACATGATGCCGGGAATACCCAGGTTCAGGTTACCGGACTTCTCCGTGAGGATCTCGCCGGTGCTGCCGAACAGCAGGGGGATACCCTGCATGACCGCGCGGGGGAAGAAGGATACAAAGTCGAAGCCCATCCGTTACGCCTCCTTTTTGCTGCTCTTGCGCAGAGTGACCTTATAGGTGATGAAGAACTCGGTAGCAATGATGAAGAACAGAATGATACCGGTCAGAATATCCGCGAAGGACTGGTTCAGGCTGAAGGCGGTGGAGATCTCGCCGGCACCGCGATCCATGGTCACCAGCAGCAGGGAGGCGGCGATCATGATGAAGGGGTTGAACTTGGACATCCAGGACACCATGACGGCGGTAAAGCCGCGGCTGTCCACGATGGTGGTGGTCAGGGTGTGGCTGATCCCGGCGGTCAGGATATATCCCATCAGGCCGCAGATCGCGCCGGAGAGTACCATGGTGCGGATGATCACGCGATCCACCTTGATACCGGCATAGCTGGCGGTGCGCTGGCTCTCGCCAACGACGGCGATCTCATAACCGTGCTTGCTGTATGTGAGATAGATATACATCATGCCGGTCAGCAGGGCGACCACCAGAATGGGGAGCAGCTGTGCCTGTCCGCCGATGCGGGGCAGCCAGCCGGCCTCGGAAGCCTGGTTGATGATGCCGATCTTACCGGCGCCTTTGGGCACCTCCCATATGATGATAAAGTAGGAGGCCAGCTGCATGGCGATGTAGTTCATCATCAGGGTGAACAGCGTCTCGTTGGTGTTCCATCTGGCCTTGAAGAAGGCGGGCAGGAAGCCCCATACGGCGCCGGCCAGCAGCGCGGCCGCCAGAGAGATGACGATCAGCAGGAAATTGGAGACCTTGCCGCCCAGCAGGATCATGCAGGTGGTGGTGGCCAGGCAGCCGATCAGGGTCTGCCCCTCGGCGCCGATGTTCCAGAAGCGCATCTTGAATGCGGGCGTTACCGCTAAGGAGATACCCAGCAAGACGGCAACATTCTGTCCGGTGACCCAGATTTTACGGGAGGTGCCGAAGGCACCCTTGAGGATCGTGCCATAGACGGCGATGGGATCCTGACCGGTCAGCAGGGTGGTGATCAGTCCGCAGAACACCAGTGCCAGCAGCAGGATACCGCCGCGGATCAGCAGTGCCTTGGGCAGAGGCAGCGCATCGCGCTTGGAAATATGAAAGAGCGAACCTTTTTTATTCATCTGCCTTGCCTCCTTCCACGCGGGTCATCAGCGCGCCCACTTCCAGCTTGTTGGTTTTGCGGCCGTCCACCACGCCGGAGACCTGACCGCCGCACAGCACCACGATGCGGTCACACAGTTCCAGCAGCACGTCCAGGTCCTCGCCCACATACACGACGGCGACGCCCTTCATTTTCTGCTCGGTCAGCAGGTTGTAGATGGTGTAAGATGTATTGATGTCCAGACCACGGACAGCGTAGGCGGTCATCAGCACGGAGGGCTGCTGGGCGATCTCGCGGCCCACCAGGACCTTCTGCACGTTACCGCCGGACATACGGCGTACCGGGAAATTCGTGCTGGGGGTGACGACCTCCAGCTCCTGCCAGATGCGCTGTGCCAGCGCCTCAGGATTTTTGCGGTCCAGGAAAATGCTGGCACCCTTGCGCCAGGAGCGGAGCATCATGTTGCCGGTCATGCCCATGGAGCCTACCAGACCCATGCCCAGACGATCCTCGGGGACAAAGCTCATGGCTACGCCGCTCTTGCGGATGTCCATGGGATCCATGCCCACCAGATTTTTCTCCTCGTTGGTCTCCGGGGAGATATAGGTCACGGTGCCGGAGCTGACGGGATACAGGCCCGCGATGGACTCCAGCAGTTCACGCTGGCCGGAACCGGCGATACCCGCTACGCCCAGCACCTCGCCGGCGTTAACAGCAAAGCTCACGTTGTCCAAACGCTTGACGCCCAGCTCGTCGAACACGGTCAGCCCCTCGATCTTCAGCCGGGGCTCCACATTCACGGGGGTGGGGCGGTTGATATTCAACGACACGCTGTGGCCCACCATCATGTCGGTCAGGGACTGCTGGTCGGCGTCTTTGGTCAGCACGTCGCCTATGTACTCGCCCTTGCGGAGCACGGCCACCCGGTCGGATACGTCCAGCACCTCGTGGAGCTTGTGGGTGATGATGATCAGGGACTTGCCGTCGGCCTTCATGTTGCGCATGACGGCGAACAGCTTGTCCGTCTCCTGCGGGGTCAGCACGGCGGTGGGCTCGTCCAGAATCAGAATATCGGCACCGCGGTACAGCACCTTGACGATCTCCACGGTCTGCTTCTGGGAAACAGACATATCATAGATCTTCATGTCCGGGTCGATATCAAAGCCGTACTTATCACAGATGTCCTTGACCTTTTGACGTGCATTGTTCAGGTCAAGCTTGCCCTCCAGGCCGAGGATGATATTCTCGGTGGCGGTGAACAGGTCGACCAGCTTGAAGTGCTGGTGGATCATGCCGATACCCAGATCGAAGGCATCCTTGGGAGATGCGATGGTCACAGGCTTGTCGTGGACGTAGATCTGTCCCTCGTCGGGGAAGTAGATGCCGGAGAGCATGTTCATCAGCGTGGTCTTGCCGCTGCCGTTCTCGCCCAGCAGGGACAGGATCTCGCCTTCGTACAGTTCAAGGTTTACATCTTTGTTTGCGATGACCTTGCTGCCGAACCGCTTGGTGATGTTCTCCATTCTGATCGCGCATTTCTTTTCCAAGGCTGTCATCCTTTCTTTCGGCGCAGATGGCTGCAACACCTCGAATACGCCGGGGATAAATTCCATACGACTTATTCTACCATACATGGTGAGCGTTGTAAATCAAAATCAGCAAAAAATTTGTCAGGTATATACAAAGAATGTGAGGTTACACAAGAAAGAGTCATTCTCTTTGTGTAAATCGTCAAAGCCGCGTGTAGGAGGGAAAAAGCAAGAGGTGGGCTGCCTGTGCAGCCCACCTCGTTGTGGTGCAATATGCTGTTGGAAAACCTGGCTATTAGCCGCCGTAGTTGACATCCAGACGGTTGATGCCGTCGATCTCCAGATCGAAGTAAGGAGCGGAACGCTTCTCGGACTCAGCGAAGTAACCGTCATGCACGACCTCGGTGTCGGGGGTGTTATCGCTGTCGGCGTTGACGTCAGCCTGGTAGGAGGTCAGAGTCTCACCCTTCACAGTGAAGGTGGAGCAATCAAACACGTGAATCTCGCCCTTCTCCAGCTTCTCGGTAGCGGTGGCAATGGCCTCGGCAGTGCCTTCGGCGGCCACGGTGGTATTCAGGTCAGTCAGGACCACAGAGTTGGTGGCCAGAGTGCCGGTCCAGTCAACATCGATGGCGGTGCCGTCCATGACAGCCTTGATGGCATACTCATAGTAGGGCGCCCAGTTGATGCGGGAGGAGATGATGTAGGTGTTGGGGCAGGCAGCCTGAGTGGAGCCGTTGTAGGAAACGTTGGGAACACCGGCGTTCTCGCAGGCGGTAGGAGCACCCAGAGAGTCGGCGTGCTGGCTGATCAGCTTGCAGCCGCCCTGGATCAGCTTCTCGGCGCCTTCCTTCTCCAGAGTCTCATCGTACCAGCTGCCGGTGAAGGTCACATCCATGGTGACGGTGGGGCAGACGGACTTGGCACCCAGATAGAAGGAGGTGTAACCGGAAACCACTTCGGCGTAGGTGAAAGCACCCACATAGCCCATCTTGGCCTCGTCAGCCTTGATGTCGCCGGCCTCGATCATCGCGTTCAGCTTCAGACCGGCAGCGATACCGGCCAGATAGCGGCCCTCATAGATGGAGGCGAAAGCGTTGTGGTAGTTGGCCAGACCCTCGGTGTGAGCGCGGGTACCGGTGCTGTGGCAGAACTGCACCTCGGGGTTCGCCTTGGCGACCTCGATCATGTAAGGCTCATGACCAAAGCTGTCGGCAAAGATGATGTTGCAGCCGGCGTCCACCAGATCAGCGGCGACCTCGGCGCACTGCTCGGTCTCACCCACGTTGGTCTTGATGAAGTAATCCTCATTCTCGACCAGACCCAGGTTGGCGCAGGCTTCCTTGGCGGCATCGATGAAGTTCTTGTCATAGGTGGAGTTTTCATCATGCAGGGTGATGAAGCCGACCTTGACCTTGGCAGCGGTGGCATCACCGTCGCCGTTGCCCTGGGTGTCGTCCTTCTTCTCACCGCAGGCCACCAGGCTCAGAGCCATGACCAGGGCGAGGAGCATTGCAAGGAACTTTTTCATTCTTGTTTTCCTCCTTAAAATATGTGACGCACGCTTAAAAGTAAGGCAAATTTGGCGCGCGCCTGAACAACGGGCGTCCGGCCCGGTATTCACGCGACTCATAAGAACGTGGGTATTATACAGGATTTCACCGCCGATTTCAACAGAAAATGTGAATTACGGCAAAATTTCTTTGTGACGCACAAAAAATCTTTGTAAATCTTGTGCAGTATGCGGCATTTGATAGAAATTTCCCGTTCCGAAATACCCGTTCCATATGGCAGGGATAAGCGCGTTACTGATGAATACGGGTGCCGGTCTTGCCCTCGATACCGTCCTTGGCCTTTTCGAGCAGGGTGATAAGGGCGGTACGGCCGGCCTTGGACTCGGCGAACTTCACCGCGGCCTGGACCTTGGGCAGCATGGAGCCCTTGGCAAACTGGTTCTCCTCCATGTACTTGTAGGCCTCGGCGGGGGTCAGATCGTCCAGACCCTTCTGATCGGGCTTGTTGTAGTTGATGGCCACCTTCTCCACGGCAGTCAGGATGATGAGCATATCGGCGTCCAGCAGCTCGGCCAGCAGCTCGCTGCCGAAGTCCTTGTCGATGACGGCAGGGGTGCCGGAGAGCTTGCTGCCCTCGCGGATAACGGGGATGCCGCCGCCGCCCACGGCGATGACCACGTGACCGGCGTCTACCAGCGCCTTGATGCTGGCCTTTTCCACGATGTCAAAGGGCTTGGGGGAGGGAACGACCTGGCGATAGCCGCGGCCGGCGTCCTCTACCATGGTGTAACCCTTCTCGGCGGCGATGCGGTCCGCCGTCTCCTTGTCGTAGAAGGCGCCCACGGGCTTGGTGGGATTCTGGAAGGCGGGGTCGTCCTTGGACACCACGGTCTGGGTCACGATGGTGGCCACAGGCTTGTCCATGCCGCGGCTGGCCAGCTCATTGCCGATGGCCTGCTGCAGGTGATAGCCGATGTAGCCCTCGGACATGGCGCCGCACTCAGGGAAGGGCATATCGGCCTTGATGGCCTTGGCCTCGGCAGCGGTGGACAGGCCCAGATTGATCATACCCACCTGGGGGCCGTTGCCGTGGGCGACCACGACTTCATTGCCTGCGGCGATCAGGTCCACGATGGACTTGGCGGTCTCGGTGACCAGTTGGAGCTGCTCAGCGGCGGTATTGCCCAGTGCGTTGCCGCCCAGCGCGATAACGATTCTCTTAGACATAATGCTCTACCTCACTGTTTTCATTTTTCCATCTCCGTGTGCCCGCTCTGAAGCGCAGGGGAAAGGGCGTTTTCGGGGCGAGGAGGAGACGGTGCTTAGATAGTATAACACAGATTGTATACAGTACACAATATCTATCACCCACAACATTTACACAAAAATGCGGCAGGGGACAGAAAATAGCGGGAGGGGGAGCCCCTCCCGCTATCGGGTCGATTATTTAGAACTTCTTGCGGGTGTCCTTGGTCTCGTCCAGCTCCATCAGGGCCTTGACGGGATCCTTCACCTGGGCCATGAAGATCATGGCGGCGATGATATAGGGCTTGTAGGAGGCCTGCTTGTACAGGGGCACGATGTAGCGGTCGAACACGGAGTTGTCCACCTCGCCCTCGGCGCAGCTCAGACCAGTGATGTCGGCGGGCAGGCAATGCAGGTACAGGGCCTTGCCGTCCTTGGTGAGCTTCATCATCTCTTCGGTGCAGGCCCAATCCTTGTGCTGGGCGTTCTGGGCCAGCAGGCGCTTCTCCAGTGCGTCAATGCCCTCCTTGTCGCCGGCGGCGTACAGCTTGGTGCGCTCTTCCATGGCGGCATAGGAAGCCCAGCTCTTGGGATACACGATATCGGCATCCTTGAAGGCCTCGGCCATGCTGTTGGTCTTGTGGAACTTGGAGCCGTACTTCTCGCAGTTCTTGCGGGCGACCTCTTCCACCTCGGGCATCACGTCATAGCCTTCGGGATGGGCCAGGGTCACGTCCATGCCGAAGCGGGTGAACAGGCCGATCACGCCCTGGGGCACGGACAGGGGCTTGCCGTAGGAGGGAGAATAGGCCCAGGTCATAGCGACCTTCTTGCCCTTCAGGTTCTCCACGCCGCCGAAGTAGTGGATGACGTGAAGCATATCGGCCATGCACTGGGTGGGGTGGTCCACATCGCACTGCAGGTTCACCAGAGTGGGCTGCTGCTCCAGGATACCGTCGCGGTAGCCTTCCTTCACGGCGTCCATAAAGGTCTTCTGATACTTGTGGCCCTCGCCGATGAACATATCATCGCGGATGCCGATGACGTCGGCCATGAAGGACACCATGTTCGCGGTCTCGCGGACGGTCTCGCCGTGGGCGATCTGAGATTTCTTCTCGTCCAGGTCCTGGACCTCCAGGCCCAGCAGGTTGCAGGCGGAGGCGAAGGAGAAGCGGGTACGGGTGGAGTTGTCGCGGAAGATGGAGATGCCCAGGCCGGAATCGAACACGCGGGTGCTCTTGTTGCGCTCGCGCAGGTCGCGCAGGGCGTCGGCCACGGTGAAGATAGCGTCGATCTCATCGTCGGTCTTGTCCCAAGTCCAATAGAAATCGGTCTTGTACATATTGTTGATGTTCAGGGTAGACAGATGGCGTGCCAGTTCAACAGTCTTGCTCATTTTGATCGTTCTCCTTGTATGTTTAATATAGCGTATATGGCGTATGATCGATTACTTGATGTCGTTGCCGGTCAGCTCCTGGCGGAAGCTGGTGGCGGAGCCGTCCTTGTTCTCGGGCTTGTACAGGCCGGGAACGGCGGCATACAGGGCGGCGCAGGTCACCAGGTCCTGCTTGAAGGTCACCTCGTTGGGAGCGTGCGCCTGGGACTCGGCACCGGGGCCGAAGCCCACGCAGGGGATGCCGTAGCGACCCTGGATGGACACACCGTTGGTGGAGAAGGTCCACTTGTCGGTCAGGGGACGGCCCTCGCGCTTGGAGGCGGCCAGCTCGGTGGGCATCAGGCGCTTGTCGCCCCACAGGCTGTGATGGGCGTCCACCAGAGCCTGCACGTGGGGAGCGGTCTCCTTGTTGATCCAGGTGGGGAAGAAGCACTCGGTCTCGTACACGTGGCCGGTCCATGCGGGACGGTCATACATATACATGGACACCTTCACGTCCTTGGCATACTTCTTGCAGGCGGGCAGGTCCTCGATCTCCTTCAGGCAGGACTGATAGGTCTCGCCGGCGGTCATGCGGCGGTCGATGGAGATGGCGCAGCTGTCGGCCACAGCGCAGCGGGAGGGGGAGGTGTAGAAGATCTGGCTGGTGGTGCAGGTGCCGCGGCCCAGGAAGCGGGCGTCCTCGTAGTGCTCGGGGTTGAACTTGGGATCCAGCATCTTCACCAGGCCGTTGATCTCGGTGGAGCCGTCGGCGGGGTTCTCGTTCAGGTCACGGACGTTCAGGATGACCTCGGCCATCTTGTGGATGGCGTTGTCGCCGCGCTCGGGGGCGGAGCCGTGGCAGGACACGCCGTGCATATCCACGCGGATCTCCATACGGCCGCGGTGGCCGCGGTAGATACCGCCGTCGGTGGGCTCGGTGGAGATAACGAATTCGATCTTGCTGCGGGCATCCTCAGGACCGTTGAAGTACTCATTGACGATGGACTGCCAGCACATACCGTCGCAGTCCTCCTCCTGCACGGAGCCCACGACCATCATCTTGTAGCCCTTGGGCAGCAGGTTCAGATCCTTCATGATCTTCACGCCGTAGGCGGCGGCGGCCATGCCACCCTCCTGGTCGGAACCGCCGCGGCCGTAGATGATGTCATCGGTCTCATAGCCCTTGTAGGGGTCGGCTTCCCAGTTTTCGATATTGCCGATGCCAACAGTATCGATGTGGCTGTCGATGGCGATGATCTTGTCGCCCTCACCCATCCAGCCGATGACGTTGCCCAGCTTGTCGAACTCCACCTTGTCATAGCCCAGGGCCTTCAGCTCCTCGGCGATGCGCTTGACGACGCCCTCTTCCTCACAAGACTCGGAAGGGATGGCGATCATGTCCCGCAGGAACTTGACCATAGCGGGTTTGTACGCCTCGGCGGCGTTTCTGATGGCAGCAAAATCCATAATGTACCTCCGCAAAAATTTTATCAAATTCTGTGTTAAAAACGGGTAAACGGTTTTTACCATCTCCTATCATAGCACATGGTAGCTGGATGTCAAACAAAAATTTAGGAAATCAAAAAGTTTTTCAGAAAAAACCGTTGCTTTTTGTGGGAGGTGTGGTATTATGTAAGAGGAGAAAAGCGGAAAAGGAGGGTGTTATGGAGGCGAAACGATTAGAATCGCTGAAGCAGATCGCCGCGGGCATCGCGGCGCAGTTCGGCGACAAGTGCGAGGTGGTCATCCACGATGTGGCCAGCAGCCACCCGGAGCACACCATCGTACACATCGAAAACGGGCACGTGTCCGGCCGGAAGATCGGCGACGGTGCATCCAGGGTCGTCATGGAGCAGCTGGAGCATCAGAACGAGCAGCCCCAGGACCATCTGTGCTACCTGACGCGGACGCCGGGCGGGAAGATACTGAAATCCTCGTCCCTGTATATCCGCAACAGCCGCGGCGCGGTCACGGCCATATTTTCCATCAACTACGACATCACCAACATCATGATGATGCACCAGGAGCTGGGCGAGTTCATGCTTACCCGCGACCGGGAGCAGTCCGAGCCGGAGAAGATCATCAACGTCAACGATGTGCTGGACGAGCTGATCCAGCAGTCCGTGGCGCTGGTGGGCAAGCCTGCGGCCCTGATGAACAAGGACGACAAGATCCGGGCCATCCGCTTCCTCAGCGACGCGGGCGCGTTCCTGGTCACCAAGTCCGGCGACAAAGTGGCAAAATACTTCGGTATTTCCAAATACACCTTATATTCCTATATCGATGCGAACAAACAACAGGAGGAAAAGAAACATGGGTAAAATCGATCTGTCCATCAACAAAGTCGGTCTGGCGCATAACATCCAGAAGGCCAAGGAGAACAACGTCATCATCCCCACCATCGCCCAGATGCAAAACCCTGACCTGATCCCCGAGAAGATCAAGGCCAAGCTGAGCCACACCGGTCTGTGGGATGTGGATCCCGTCAACCTGTTCCGTATTTCCTGGCACAACGAGGCCAAGGAGTCCGGCGGTCTGTTCCAGGCGGTCCCCAACTATGTGGAGATCCCCAGCAAGCTCTCCGGCGTGCCCTGCCGCATCGTTGCCATGTCCGGCAAGTGGTTCCCCACCGGCTGCCACAAGGTCGGCGCCTCCTTCGGCTGCCTGGCTCCCCGCCTGGTGACCGGTCAGTTCGATGCCACCTATCACCACGCCGTGTGGCCCTCCACCGGCAACTACTGCCGCGGCGGCGCCTTCAACTCCAAGCTGCTGGCCTGCGAGTCCGTGGCCATCCTGCCCCAGGATATGTCCAAGGAGCGTTTTGACTGGCTGAAGTCCATCGCCGGTCAGATCATCGCCACCCCCGGCTGCGAGTCCAACGTCAAGGAGATCTTCGACAAGACCTGGGAGCTGAAGCAGGATCCCACCATGATGATCTTCAACCAGTTCGCCGAGATGGGCAATCCCCTGTGGCACTACAACGTCACCGGCTACGCCCTGGCCGACCTGTTCGAGGCCGTCAAGAAGCCCGGCCAGAACTTCGCCGGCGCCTGCTTTACCTCCGGCTCCGCCGGCACCATGTCCGCCGGTGATCTGCTGAAGGAGCGCTATCCCCACCTGAAGCTGGCCGTGGGCGAGGCCCTGCAGTGCCCCACCATCCTGGATAACGGCTTTGGCGGCCACCGCATCGAGGGTATCGGCGACAAGCACATCCCCTGGATCCACAACGTGAAGAACACCGATATGGCCATCGCCATCGACGACGAGGACAGCCAGCGCCTGCTGCGCCTGTTCAACACCCCCGAGGGCCAGAAGTACATGAAGGACGAGCTGGGTATGTCCGACGAGGAAGTCCAGAAGATGACCTGGCTGGGCATCTCCGGTATCGCCAACGTCCTGTGCTGCATCAAGATGGCCAAGTACTACGAGCTGACCGAGAACGACGTGGTGGGCACCGTGCTGACCGACTCCGCCGTGATGTACCAGTCCCGCGTGGAGGAGCTGAATCAGATGTACGGCGCGTACAACGCTCATGAGGCGTCTCTGGACCACAACCTGCACATGCTGGGCCTGAAGACCGACTCCATGCTGGAGCTGACCTACACCGAGCGCAAGCGTGTCCACAACCTGAAGTACTACACCTGGGTGGAGCAGCAGCAGATGAACGTGGAGGACCTGAACGCCCAGTGGTACGATACCAAGAACACCTGGGACGCCGTCCACGCACAGGCCAAGGAGCTGGACGAGCTGATCAACGAGTTCAACGAGGCCACCGGCCTGCTGAAGGCTCTGTAAGAAAACACCGCAACAACGCCTCAGGGCGGGGCTCTCGCCCCGCCCTGTATTTCTTATTTCATATAAGGAGAACCACCATGAAAAACGTAAAATACGGCAAATGTGTCCGCTGCGGCAAGACCTACGACGCCGTTCCCGACCTGACCAACTGTGAATGCGGCGGTATCCTGGATATCGTCTATGACTACGACTACATCAAGTCCGTACTGACCAAGGAGAAGCTGGCCAAGCGCGAGAACCGTTCCATGTGGCGCTACCGTGAGCTGCTGCCTGTGGAGGAGACCACGCCCGACACGCCGCTGCGCGTGGGTTGGAGCCCCCTGTACGAGGAGCCGAAGCTGGCGGAGCTGCTGGGCATCAAGCGTCTGTGGGTCAAGGACGATGGCCAGAACCCCACTGCGTCCCTGAAGGATCGCGCCAGCGCCATGGCCGTGGCCAAGGCCATGGAGGCCGGCGCCAAGACCATCGCCTGCTCCTCTACCGGCAACGCCGCCAGCTCCCTGGCCGGCAACGCCGCCGCCGCAGGTATCAAGACCTATATCTTCGTTCCCGAGCGCGCCCCCAAGGGCAAGGTGGCCCAGCTGATGATCTTCGGCGCCAACGTCATCTCCGTCAAGGGCAACTATGAGGACACCTTCAAGATGTCCGCCGCCGCCATTGACAAGTACGGCTGGTACAACCGCAACGCCGCCATCAACCCCTACCTCTCCGAGGGCAAAAAGACCGTGGCGCTGGAGATCGCCGAGCAGCTGAACTGGGAGATGCCCGACTACCTGGCCATCTCCGTGGGCGACGGCTGCACGATCGCCGGTGTGTGGAAGGGCTTTAAAGACCTGTACGCCATCGGCTTCATCGACAAGCTGCCCCGCCTGATCTCCGCCCAGTCCCTGGGCTGCTACCCCATCAACCGCGCCATCCAGGAGGACAAGCCCTGGGAGCCCATGGAGGAGAACACCATCGCCGACTCCATCTCCGTAGGCGTGCCCCGCAATGCAGATAAGGCCCTCATGGCCATCCGCGAGTCCAACGGCATCGCCGTCAACGTCTCCGACGAGGAGATCCTGGCCGCCCAGCGGCTGCTGGGCCGCACCTGCGGCGTGTTCGGCGAACCCGCCGGCGTCACCGGCGCGGCGGCGCTGAAGAAGGCCTGCGAGCAGGGGCTGATCCCCCACGACGCCACCGTGGTCAGCGTCGTCACCGGCAACGGCCTGAAGGACGTGGCCAATGCCATCAAGTCCGCCGGCGAGCCCATTCACATCGAGTCTGACCTGGATCTGATGGTCGAGGAGTTCAAGAAGCGCGGCGTCACCGTGGAGTAAAATGCATCATTCCCCGGCAAATGCACAGCATTTGCCGGGGATTTTCTCTTGCCAATCCATCGGGAATATGGTACAATGTATTCCGTAATACAGCTCATATAGCCCCGCGAGAATGGCGCGGGCGTTTCTACGGAGCCGCCGTCGGCTCTGCTATGGGTGTTTCGATGCAGGGTGCATCGGAGCATCCATTTTTATTTTGCTTGCAGGAGGTATCTCACCATGACACAGGTCTTACGCGGCAATATCGTCCACGCGCCCGCCATGGGCCGCCTGGACGTTCTCGAGCACGGCTGCCTGGTGCTGGAGGACGGCGTCATTACCGGCCTTTATCCCGATCTGCCCGCCCATCTGGAGGGCGCGGAGGTCCGCGATTTCGGCGACCGCATCATCATGCAGTCCTTCGCGGATATGCACCTCCACGCCCCCCAGTACCCCATGCTGGGCATGGGGATGGACCTGCCGCTGCTGGACTGGCTCAACACCTACACGTTCCCCACCGAGGCGCGGTTCGCCGACCTGGACTACGCCCGCCGCGTCTACCGCCGGCTGGCTACAGACCTGATCACCAACGGCACCACCCGCGTCTGTATGTTCTCCTCCCTCCACACCGACGCGACCCTCGTCCTTATGGACGAGCTGGAGCGCGCCGGCGTCACCGGCTATGTGGGCAAGGTCAACATGGACCGCAACGGCCTGCCCGGCAAGCTGCAGGAGACCACGGAGGAGTCCGTGCGGGAGACGCTCCGCTGGCTGGATGCCTGCCATTTTGAGCACATCAAGCCCATTATCACGCCCCGCTTCACGCCCAGCTGCACCAACGGGCTCATGGCCGAACTGGGCCGTATCGCGGCGGAAAGAGGGCTGTACGTCCAGTCCCACCTGTCCGAGAGCACCAACGAGATCGCCTGGGTGAAGGAGCTGCACCCCGAGTGCAGCCAGTATTGGGAGACATACGACAAGTACGGTCTTTGGAAGGACCACACACTCATGGCCCACTGCGTCTGGTCCGACGAGCGCGAGCGCGCCGCCATTCGTGACGCCGGTGTGGTGGTGGTCCACTGCGGCGACTCCAACGTGAACATCTGCTCCGGCATCTGCCCCGTCCGCCGCATGGTCAACGAGGGCCTGTGGGTCACCCTGGGCAGCGATATCGCCGGCGGCGCCCAGCTGCCCATGTACAAGGTCATCACCATGTCCATCCGTACCTCCAAGGCCCGCCGTGTCACCGACGAGCAGCACCCCGAATTCCTGACCGTGGCCGAGGGCTATTACCTGGGCACCACCTCCGGCCACAAGTATTTCGGGGCAGGGGAGGGCTTCGCCGTGGGAGATAAGCTCCACGCCGTGGTCATCGACGACGGCGACTTCCCCGAGGCCGCCCATCCCCTGAATGTGGAGGAGCGCTTTGAGCGCGCCATCTACATGACCCATCGTCACAATATCGTGTCGGTGTGGTCCGACGGCCGCGAGGTCGTCCGCAGATAAAGTGAAAAATGACCGGGTATCCCGGTCATTTTTCATTTTCCATGCCAGAATTATTCAAAAAAACCTTGTCAAATGGGAAATCTTTGTTATAATGAAACCAACCGACAGGGTGGCAGAGGTACCTCTGCATTTGCGTTTTAGCAAGCTTAAAACGATGGCCCCTGCGGAAATCTAAAGAAATCGGGGTAGAAACGATGAAAAAATTGTTGGCAACCATACTGGCGCTGGTCATGGCGCTGGGGCTGTGCAGCGTCAGTTGGGCGGCAGCACCTGCCGCTTATGTGGCGGAGATCGTCGGCGGCAATCAGTATGCGACACTGCAGGAAGCTATTGACGCGGTGCAGGATGGACAGTCAATAAAACTGCTTGCCAATGTAACAGAAAACGGAATGGATATCAAGAAAAATCTAAAAATTGATTTTGATGGGAAAATTTTGACAATAGAGAATCCTATGGTTGGTTCTGCCGGGACGGTAACCAATGGAATGCGTTTTTTACGTGGTGATGATGAGACTACGTATACAGTTGAACTTATAAACGGAACTATTCGGAGTAGTAAAGCGCGGATACTTGTTCAGAACTATGCCAACTTAACACTGAATAAAATGACGTTGGATCTTAGTGAGCAGCCTTTGTATGGATACGTTTTATCAAACAATAACGGGAAGGTTATGCTTGTTGACGTGAATATAACGGCACCATCAGCATCTGGCAGTTTGGCATTTGACGCCGGGGGATTTGACAATTATGCGGGTGCGGATGTTACACTGACGGGCAATAGTGAGATAAATGGCAATGTGGGCTATGGAGTTAATAATAGCAATATTACTGGAGCGCGATTGACGATTGAAAATGGTACAATAAACGGTCGTATCATAAAGAGTGATACTTATGAGACATCAGTTAAGGTTTCGGGAGGCACATTCGCTGAACCAGTTGAGGCAAGGTTTTTGGCGGAGGGATTGGAATACGAAGTCCACACTAATGCGGGGTACGTCTATTATAGTGATGTTACTACCGCGGTTGCTGCGGCTCGAGCAAATAACGTAGAGGTGAACACACCGGGCGCGGAGGGGGACCCCTTCGTAATTGTTTGGGACTATGGCTACGATGGAATAAGTGTTAAAGTGAATTCTGCAACAGGAAAGATCGATCCTCCGGAACTGAAGCGTTCTGGCTATACATTTAAGGGATGGAGGGTAGATGGCTCCAATGAAGTGTATACAAATGACGATATAAGCCGCATGGAGGCAGGTCGCGAAGGAAAGACATTCACCGCGGTCTGGTCTTCCAACTCCTATTACTACTACCCCTCCACCAGCGATACCACCACGTCTACCACCACCAAGGGCTCGCCCAAGACCTTTGATGCGGGGGTGGGTATCTACGCCGTGACGGCTCTGCTGTCCGTGACCGGCATGGCGTGGGCCGGCAAAAAGCGGCACTAAGTCAACAAAAAAGAAAGCCCGTAAGGGCTTTCTTTTTTGCTTCACCGGCAGACAGAAAAGCGGCCGCCATCAGGCGGTCACTTTCTTGATAATGATCTCGTTCTCCATCAGGTCGATCTTCTCGATCTGCCCATTTACCACCGTGGGGATGCCCATGATATCGGTGAACACCAGCTGTCCGTCCTTCTGTGTCACAGACGCCACGTTTTTGCACACCGGCTGCCGTTCCGCCGTCCATACTGTGGAAAGACACATCGTTTATTCCTCTCCTTTCAGGATCCGCAGGGCCTCCGCCAGCTTCTCGTTGCCCACGGTCAGGTCCACCACGGCTTCGTGCAGCAGCTGCGCGGCCTCGCCCTCCACGCTGTGGGCCAGCTCGTGCAGTTCCTCGGCGTGGTGCTGGTTATGCGTCACCATGTACGATAGCAGCGCCACCGTTTCCTCCGGCGAGTGGTGCTCATGCGTATGCCCGTGATCGTGCCCATGCTCATGGGTATGGGCGTGTGTGTGCGGCGCGTCTGCACCGGCATGATCGGCCGAATGTACGGCCGCTTTCTCGTCAATAGTACACATATCCGCACCTCCGTTTTTTCTGTGCTTATTCTACCACGGCGGCGCTGAAAAGTCAATTTTCCGCCCCAAATCGTCAAAAAACAGACGATAACAGACACATCTCCTGGAAATGTCAAAAATCTGTGCAAACAGCACAATTTCATTGACAAATTTTCTGCAATTATGTATAATTTTACTGGATAATACTGCGCGTTCCGCGCAGCAAGGAGGACGAGAGATGAGGGACCTTAAACATCTGATTTACTTTGAGAACCTGCTGCAAGAGGCCAATAACGACCTGGTGAAGCAGGCGAAAAGTGACGGAAAACTGGCTTTAGGCTACACCTGCTATTTCATGCCGGAGGTGCTGCTGGACCTGCCCGGCTGCTTCTCTGTGCGCCTGCGCGCCCCCCGCTGCACATCCCCTGATATGGCGACCTATTATATGTCTTCCCGCACCTGTCACTACGGCCGCAGCCTTCTTGAGCGTGCCCTGGAGGGCGGCTTCAATTTCCTGGATGCCCAGCTGGCTACCGAGACTTGCACCGTGACCTGCCGTTTTCAGGAGCACCTCCAGCGTATGGATATCATCCAGAATGAGCGCTTCAAGTGCGAGTTCATGGATGTCCCGTTCAAAAAGACGGAAAACAGTATTGACCATTATGAGGCACAGATCAAGGCCCACGTCCTGGATTTCCTCCATGACAATTACGGCGTGGACACCTCTGACGAGGCCCTGCGCCAGACCATCGAGAGCCACAACGAGCTCTGCCGTATTATGCAGGCTATCGGCGATTACCGCAAGCTGGACGTACCCACCATCACCGGCTATGAGTACCATGTCATCAACCTGGTGACCCTGGCCTGTCCCAAGTACCTGATCATCGACAAGCTCCGCGAGACGCTGGAGGAGCTGAAGACCCGTGAGCCGGACGCCAGACCCCAGTACCGCTGCAAGGTCCTGCTGGCCGGCAGCGAGAACGACGACCCGGACTTTACCAAGCTTATCGAAAGCTGCGGCGCCCTGGTGGTGGCGGACCGCTACTGCTACGGCGGCATGGAGTCCCGTCTGCCCATCGAGATCCGGGAAGGGGAGACGCCGCTGCGTGCCATCGCCCGCCACTATCTGCTCACCAGCCAGTGCACCCGCTTTATGGAGCAGCATGAGATGCGCCAGCGCAAGCAGCACATCGCCGACCTGGCAAAGGCGTACAAGGCGGACGGCATCATCGTGGCCTCCAACAAGTTCTGCGAGTACTGGAGCTATGAGCGTGTCATCGATACCGTCGTTCTCCAGCGCGACTTCGGCTATCCTGTCTGTTCCATCGAGAAGGAGTATATCAACGCGGCCAGCGGCCAGCTGCGTACCCGGTTCCAGGCGTTCATTGAGAGCGTGGAGATCAAGAAGATCCAGGAGGGCGTGAAGAGATGAAGAAATTTGATCTGAAAAACGTGGTGGAGAAGGTCAAGACCACGGATTATAAAAAGCTGGTTAAGGATTTCTGGTACGGCAAGCCCCACGGCGAGCGCCGCCTGGGCGACCTGTACTGCGACAAGACCGGATTGTACAAGCACCGCGAGTGGCGCGGTGTGAAGGACACCTTCTACTATTTCAACAAGGTATGGCTGTACAACTACGGTATGCTGGTCTACGATGTGATGCGCTACGGCGGCATCTGGACCTTTGCCAAGGGCTGCTGGCGCTATCGCTGGATGGGCCAGACCTATCTGCCCGTGCTCCACTGGTTCGACCGCGGCATGGAGGGCCTGCGGGGTGAGGCGCTGCGCGCCTGTCCGCTGCACTATCGGGCCATGACCAACGCCACTATCTACCAGTTCATGCAGATGTTCCGCAACGACCTGAACACCAACAAGGGGAATAAGAAGGTCCAGGCGCGGCACGACAAGACCATCGCCCACGACGAGACGGTGTGGGGCGGCATTTTCTATCCCTTCAGCAAGGAAGTGGAGAACGTCCCCCTGCAGATGATCCCCTATTTCGTCACCTGCCATGTGAACAACCACACGGTCCTCAACTACATCGACGCGGTGCAGTCCCTGGGCCTGCCCGGCGACCCCTGCCCCATGTGTCAGGCCGAGGCCGGACTGTTCGTGCTGGATGATGTGCCCGACTACTACAAGGCGGTCATCACCTCCAACGAGGCCTGCGACGGCTCCGTGGCCACGTCCATCATTCAGGACTGGCTCATCGACAAGCCCCTGTTCGCCATGCCCCAGCCCATGCAGTTCGACGATCCGCTGGTCCACAAGCACTGCATGAAGGAGATCGAGGAGGCGTGGAAGTTCATCGAGGAGCAGACCGGCGTTCCCTTCGACTACCAGCAGCTGTGCAAGAAGCTGGAGAGCCAGAACGAGCTCCAGCGCTTCGAGTGGGAGAAGTGGGATGTGGCGGCCAACACCAATTATTATCCCATCAACGGCGTGTCCCAGGCGCTGTACCGTATTTACCAGTCTCAGTACGGCGATCTGCCCATCTGGCACGAGACGGACAAGAAGGTCCGCAAGATCATGGAGAAGTGCGTGGAGCAGCGCATCAACAACTTCCCGCTGACCCGCCACCGCGTCATTGCCTGGTCCTGTGCGCCGCTGTACTATTCCAACTGGTGCACCTGGGCCTATAACTGCTGGGGCCTGAACACCATCATGAACATGGACTCCCTGATGTTCGACATGACCCTCCGCACCGACGGCTACGAGCACACCCTGGAGGACATGGCGACCTACCACGAGTGGGCGCCGATGCGCCGCATGGCTGTGGGTGGTATGCACCACATCTTCGAGCTGTGGGAGAACATGGAGCGCTTCCACTGCGACATGGTCATGATGTACGACCAGCTGCTGTGTAAGGGTATGCAGGGCGTCCACGGCCTGTTCGAGGATGAGTTCCGCGCCCGCAATATCCACGCCATCTGGATGCCCCATGCCCTGCCCGACAAGCGTAATGTCTCCCGGGCCGAGATCCGCAGCATCATCAACGACTACATGACCACCGTCATGCAGGAGGAGCCGCTGGATCCGTCTTTGCTGGAGTTCGACGATTCTATGAGCTGGTAAGAGGAGGAAGAGAACATGAAAACTGTATTCAAGATTTTGAAAAAGGTCGTCCTGATCGGATTGGGCGTCTACGCCGCACTGTTCGCCGTGTTCTTCTTCGACCTGGACGGCAAGGCGCTGTTCTACGGTGTGGAGCCGTTCCTGTGCCGCCATTACGACCGCATGGAGCGCCGAGATCCGCTGAAGCAGAAGTACGATATGGACAAGCCCCGATATGAGTATAACAAGTGAGGCGATACCCTTGAGCGAACACAACCATACCCACACCCATGTGGACGAGAACGGCCATGTCTATGAGCACAGCCACGGCCACCACCATTCCCATGCCCAGACCAAAGCCGTGCTGAACCGGCTCAGCCGGGCACAGGGCCATCTGGACGCCGTGCGGAAGATGGTGGAGCGCGGCGAGGACTGCGCCGAGGTGCTGGTGCAGCTCAGCGCGGTGATCTCCGCGCTGAACGGCACGGGCCGCGCCATTCTCAAGGATCACATCAGCCACTGCATCGTGGATGCGGTGGAGGCCGGTGACCAGGAGGCCATCCAGGCGCTGAACGATGCCATCGACCGCTTTATGCGGTAGCGCTCCGGACATCGGCGGCAGAATGTCTGAATACCGCCCTGCGGCATTGACAGCGGCAGGGCGGGGGACTATACTAAACGTGAGTGACAGAGAGGGAGGAAGACTATGATTTCCGGCATCGTCTACACATCCAATTCCGGCTACACGGCGCAGTACGCCCGCCTGCTGGGCGCCGCACTGGATCTGCCCGTGACCGACGCCAAGTGGGGCGCCGATCCCCATCCGGGCAGGGCGGTCATTTACCTGGGCTGGCTCATGGCCGGCAAGGTCCAGGGATATGCGAAAGCGGCCAAAGAATTTGATATCCGCGCCGTCTGCGCCGTGGGCATGGGTCCCGCCAGTCAGGCCGGAGCCGAAAAGGTCCGGGCCAAGATGGGCATTCCGGCGGAGGTGCCGGTATTCACCCTGCAGGGCGGCTTCGATATCAACAAGCTGCACGGACCCTATAAGTGGATCATGCAGCTGAAGTGCAAAGAGATCCGCAAAACGCTGGCGGGGAAGGCCAGTCTCAGCCCCGCCCAGCAGCTGACCTACGACATGGCGACCAAGGGTGCCAGCGCCGTCAGCGCGGAGAACCTGACACCGATCATCGACTGGTATAAAACGAAGGAGGGCTGACCATGAGGAAGTTTTTACACATGGCGGGCGGTATCGCCAAAAAGACGCTGGCCACTGCTGCAAAGCTGGCGAAGAAGCTGGCGCACATCGTATTGCAGGCTGCCGGCGCGGCGGTGTCCACCGTGGGCAGGGCTGTGAAGGGCCTGCTGGGCAAGGCGGCCTGCGGCGTGGGCAAAAAGGTACAGAAGTTCATTCCGCCGGTGTGCAAGGTCGTGATGATCGTGTCCGGCGCGGTGGCGCTGCTGTCCTGCGTGGGCTGGCTCATCAGCCGCAAAAAATTCGCGTAAGCGAAACGCGTATACCACAGGGAGATGCGCCGGGGCGCATCTCCCTTAAACAAAGCCCCGCGTTTCCACGCACCGCGCAGGGAAGGGCGGGGGAGAGCAAAGGAGATCTGAGCAAGTATGAAGAAAAAGGCATTCAAAGCGGAGAGCAAGCGCCTGCTGGACCTGATGATCAACTCCATCTATACCCACAAGGAGATATTCCTGCGGGAGATCATCTCTAACGCCTCCGACGCTATCGACAAGCTGTGCTACCTGAGCCTGACGGACGACAAGGTGGGCTTGAACCGGGATCAGTTTGAGATCAAGCTGTCCATCGATAAGGAGCACCGCCTGCTGACCGTCAGCGATAACGGCATCGGCATGAGTCAGGAGGAGCTGGAGAACAACCTGGGCGTCATCGCCTCCTCCGGCAGTCTGAAATTCCGCCAGGAGGTGGAGGGTGACGAGAGCGCCGATACCGACATCATCGGCCAGTTCGGCGTGGGCTTCTACTCCGCTTTCATGGTGGCCGACGAGATCACCGTCATTACGAAGAAATACGGCGAGGACCAGGCCTGGAAGTGGCAGTCCACCGGCGTGGATGGCTATACCATTGAGCCCTGCGAGAAGGATACGGTGGGCACCGATATCATCATGCACATCAAGCCCGACACTGAGGAGGAAAAGGACGAATACAGCCAGTACCTGCGTGAGTATCCCCTGTACAAGCTGGTGAAAAAGTATTCCGACTATATCCGTTTCCCCATCCGGATGCTCATGCCGCACCCGGAGCTGAAGGAGGGCAGCACCCAGGAGAACCCCGAGTACGAGGAGAAGTTCGAGTGGGAGACGCTGAACAGCATGGTGCCCCTGTGGCAGCGGAAGAAGGCCGACGTCAAGAAGGAGGAGTACGACGAGTTCTATCAGCAGCGCTTTGCGGACAGCCAGCCGCCGTTGAGTGTCATCACCGTCTCTGCCGAGGGCGCCGTGACCTATAAGGCTCTGCTGTTTATACCAGAGAAGGCGCCCCTGCGCTACTACTCCGAGGAGTTTGAAGGCGGGCTGCAGCTGTACTCCGCCGGCGTGATGATCATGGACAAGTGTAAGGAATTGCTGCCCGAGTGCTTCAACTTTGTCCGCGGTGTAGTGGAGTCCCCGGACCTGAACCTGAACATCTCCCGTGAGCTTTTGCAGCACGACCGTCAGCTGAAGCTCATCGGCGCCAACCTGGAAAAAAAGGTCAAGGCCGAGCTGGAGCGTCTGCTGCGGGACGAACGCGAGAAGTATGAGTCCTTCTGGCAGTCCTTCGGTCGCCAGATCAAGCTCAGCGCCATGGACAACTACGGCGAGAAGAAGGATATGCTTCAGGATCTGATGCTGTTCTATTCCTCCACCGAGAAAAAGCTGGTGACGCTGGACGAGTACGTCTCCCGTATGCAGGAGGGCCAGAAGTACATCTACTTTGCCTCCGGCGACACGGTGGACGCCGTGGACCACATTCCTCAGACGGAGCTGCTGAAGGACCGTGGCATGGAGATACTCTACTTTACCGACAAAGCCGACGAGTTTCTGTCCGATATTCTGCGGTCCTATAAGGATAAGCCCTTCCGTTCCGCCACCGACGGCGATCTGGACCTGCCCGGCGAGGCCGAGAAGCAGGAACAGGACGAGCAGCAGTACAAGGAGGCCTTTGCCTTTATCAAGGAGGCCCTGGGCGGTCAGGTGAGTGAGGTCAAGGCCTCCACTCGCCTGAAGACCCACCCGGTCTGCCTTTCCAGTGGTGAGGGCGTTACCTTCGAGATGGAAAAGTACTTCACGGCTGCCCAGCCGGAGCTGGGGCTCAAGGCCAAGCGTATTCTGGAGATCAACGTGGATCACCCCGCCTTCCTGACCTTCGAAAAGACCCGGCTCACCGACCCGGAGAAAGCCAAAAAGTTCGCCCAGGTCTTCTACAACCAGGCACAGCTGATCGCCGGTCTGCCCATCGACGATCCCACCGCCTACACCGACCTGCTCTGCTCCCTGTGGCAGTAAATCAGAAAAAGAATGACCGCCGTGAGGCGGTCATTCTTTTTCCAAAACGACAAAAAATACGGCGCGAACAGTTGCAAAAATAGTTGAAAAATGCTAAACTATAAATAGTGTGTGAACCAGCAAGACCCACGACCCAAATCCGGGGAGAAGTCCCCATTGAGAAGGAGTTTTGCCCATGAAAGACTTGAAGCACCTGATCTGGTTTGAGGACCTTTTGCAGCAGGCCAACAACGAGTTGGTCCAGCGCGCCGCGGCGGAGGGCCAGCTGGCTCTGGGATATAACTGCTACTATATACCCGAAGTGCTGCTGAATTTGCCAGGCTGCTTTTCCAGCCGCCTTCGGGCCCCCAACAGCGGCACCGCAGAGATCGCGTCCTACTACATGACCAACCGCAACTGTCCCTATGTCCGCTGCATCCTGGAGCGGGCCATTGAGGGCGGCTTCAACTATCTGAACGCCCTGTTCGGCGCGGAGGGCTGCGCCGCCATGGAGCGCATGGAGGAGCATTTCGCCCTGCTGAAGCCGGTGAAGAACGACCGCTTCATCACCACCATCATCGATCCGCCCATGAAAGGCGACCGGACCAGCCTGGATTACTACAAGGCACAGCTGAAAGCAAAGGTACTGGACGCCCTGCGCGACAGCTTCGGCGTGGATACCTCCGACGATGCGATTCGTGCCGCCATCGAAAAGCACAACCGTCTCTGCCGGATCATCACGGAGATCGGCGACCTCCGTAAGGCGGAAAACCCGGTCATCACCGGCTATGAATACCACGTCATCGTCCTGGTGAGTCAGGTCTGTCCCCATGACCTGATTTTGCCGTATCTGGAGGAGACGCTGGCGGAGCTGAAAACACGCCGGCCGGAGGCGGAATTCCCCTTCCGTGCCCGTGTCGTGCTGGCCGGAAGCGAGATCGACGACCCGGAATTTACCAAGCTGCTGGAGAGCTGCGGCGCTATGGTGGTGGCAGATCGCTATTGCTTCGGCACCTTCCCAGGCCGAGAGGAAATCGAGATCCACGGCGGCGAGACGGCCTTCGACGCGGTATGTCGGCACTATCTGCACCACAACCAGTGCGTCCGGTTTATGGACGGCGCCAAGATCGACCAGCGGCACAGTGAGCTGCGCCGTCTGGCGGAGGACTACGGCGCCGACGGGATCATCTACGAGAGCATGAAGTTCTGCGAGTTCTGGAGCTATGAAAAGGTGCTGGCCAGCCACGTGCTTCAGCAGGAGATGGGCATCCCCTGCTGCACCATCGAGAAGGAGTACACTCTGGGCAGCGTCGGTCAGCTGCGTACCCGCTTCCAGGCCTTTGTCGAGAGTCTGGAGATCAAAAAGCTGGGCCATAAGGAGGTGTGACCATGGTACTGAAGCAGTGGACAAATGCCGTCATCGGCGTGATCGATAAAAAGCTGGAACGCTTTGACCCCAAGTGGCAGGCAGCTAACGGCAAGGGCGGTCTTCGCAGCCGCTATGAGGATAAGACCGGTATCGCCCGCCACCGGGAGTGGCGCGGTGTGAAGGATACCTTTGTGGACTACACCGCCTGGCTGAACAACCTGCTGGCCATGGGCAAAATGGTGGCCTCCGCCCCGGTGCCGATCCTCAAGGGCTTCTGGGAGTACCGTTGGATGGGCTCCTATCTGGGCACCTTCGCCTTTATTGACCGGCTGTTTGAGGGCTACCGGGAGGACGAGCTGAAGATCGCCCACATGAATATGCACTGTATCGTCAGCAGCCTCACGAAAAAGATCGCCCTGGTCCTGGCCAACGACAAGCGTCTGGGCGGCGGAAGGGACAGCGACAACATCGTTCCCATGGACGAGGTCATGCCGCCCCTGTTTATGACCGGCTTCCCCGGCCTGATTCCCATCCCCATCCAAACACTGCCGGAGTTCATCATCTGTGACATCGACCAACACCTGGAGCCCTACTACATCGATGTGGCCGAGTCCTTCGGCCTGGCCGCCGACGTCTGCTCCCGCTGCTCGGCGGAGACCGGTGTCGCCATCGACGATGATTTCCCCATTGTGGGCCGCGCTGTTCTGACCACCAATATGCCCTGCAACGCCAGCGAGGCCACCTCCATGTTCCAGCGCCGCCGCTTTGGTCTGCCGGATTTCCCCGTTACCATGGCCATGATCCACAACGAGCCCGGCGCGCACCCCTATTCCACCCAGGTCCTCCGGGATGCCATCGCCTTTATTCAGGAGAACTACGGCGTCAAGTACGACTGGGAGGCCCTGTTCGCCCGCGCTGAGCACATGAACGAGCAGAACCGCATCGAGCTGGAGAAATGGGAGCTGTTCAAGACGCCCTATTCCGCCCTCTGCGGCATTGCCGAGAGTCTGTATCGGTTATACTCCTGGGCCTCTGTCAACGGCCAGGAGGACCAGTTCACTAAAAACGACCGCAAGGTGCTGAAGCTCATGCTGGAGGCCTACGAACGGAAGCATGAGCCTTTCGGCGGTACTACCCGCCACCGGGCATTCCTGTGGGGGCCCTCCGCGGTGTATTACACCGATTTCCCCACCTGGGTCCAGAACTGCTGGGGCATCAATATCGTGCTGAATATGGACTCCACCATGGGTCACAACATGATCTCCACCACCGACCCGGAACAGGCCATTCAGGACCTGGCCATCTTCTCCGAAAAGGGCGTCATGCGCCACCATGCCGTGGGCGGCTGGGACAACGTCAACGCTGTGTGGGAGTGGGCCAGCAAGTTCAACTGCGACATGGTCATCTTCAATGACAATGTGGCCTGTAAGGGCATGAACGGTGTCCACGCTCTCATGGAGGAGCAGGCCCGTGACCTGGGCTTCCACTTCATATTCCTGGAGCACGACCTGGAGGACTGCCGTACCATCTCCCGGCGGGATATGCGGAACACCGTCAACAAATACATGACCGTCGTACTGAACGAGGCACCGCTGGACCCCACGCTGGTGGACTTCGATGACAGTCTGGCCTGGTAAGGAGGGAACCATATGAAATTCGCAGCTAAATTGCTGAAAAGCCTGCTCATCACGGCAGCGCTGCTGTTTGCGGGCACGTTCACCATCTATTATCTCAATCTGGAGAACAAGCTGATCTACAGGGTCATTTATCCTCTCCTGCAAAAGCACTACAACAGCCAGCAGCGTGACCGCCGCATTTGAAAAGAAGAAAAGGATACCCGCCCTCCGGCGGGTATCCTTTTGTGCAAAAGGCCGTCCTTCGATGGACGGCCTTTCGGCACACGAACAAAAAAGAACGGCCCTGGGGGCCGTTCTTTTGCCTGTGGATAGGGGAGAGGGCTCACTCCGTGGTGTGATGCTCCTTGCCGAAGTGCAGCTCGCGCATACCCTCCACCTCGTCGCAGATGGCCTTCAGGTTGCAGGAACCGCAGTCGGTGGGCATTCCCTCCAGGATCTTCGTCAGGCTCATGGTGATGTCCTTGACAGTCTTGGCGTCCCTGGTCAGCGCCGCGTAGTCCGCCTCCGGCGCGGTGATAAACAGCAGCTTTACCGCCAGAATGTTCCGGTTCTGCTTATACTGCCGGATAAAGTCCGCGCCGATGCGGCGGAACGTCATGCCCTTCTGCACCGCCTCCCGGCTGATACGCACCTGTTCCCGGCTGGATTCCGAGCTGGTGCGGATCATATAGCCCTTGGGGAACACATGGTACTTCACAAAGTCCATGTCCTGGATGGCCCGGAAGGCCTGCTCCGTGTCGTCCTCGTCATCTGACTCGATATCGCCGACCCGCAGCAGAGCAATGCGGGCATAGTGGCTGTCGCCGTTCAGCTCGTCCAGGTCCGGGCCGCAGACCACGATCTCGTCCCCGGGTACCAGATTGGAAGAGGAGGTCACACAGGTGAAATTCACCGCGCTTTTGCCGCTGCCGCCCAGCTCAAAGGCGGCGTCACGCAGCATGACCAGCTCAAAGGCCCCGGTGTCCTCCCAGGCCTCCGCCGGGTCATAGGCGTACCGCTTGGGCGTGGAGGCGCCGGCAAGCGCCTCCACCTCCCGTATGATCGGATTATACAGCTCCATCAGAACTTGATATCCACTTTCTTGCGGTCAAAGATCTTGTTGACCTGCACATAGGCCCAGCCCAGCAGCTTCTGGTCCAGGTTCCAGAAGTACACGACGAACAGTGCGCCCACGGCCACCGCCAGAATACGGATGAGCTTAAAGAGAAATTTGAAAACCTTACACATATCGTAGCCTCCTTAAATGGCAAGAGGTGTTCAGGCGCGGGCCATGCCCTTCTGCCGCGCGTACTCGGCGGCGCCCAGCGCGCCCATCAGCTGGGGATCGGTCTTCAGGTCGATGACCTTCAGCTTCAGCACGTGCTCGATGGCCTGCTTCAAACCGGCATTCTTGGCGCAGCCGCCGGTCAGTGTGATGGCGTCGGTGGCGCCGGCCTTCTTGCTCATGACGAAGCAGCGCTTGGCCACGGCCATCTGGATGCCGGCGGCGATCTCGTCCATGGGCTTGCCTTCGCCCACCAGGGTGATGACCTCGCTCTCGGCGAACACGGTGCACTGCGCGGTGATGGGGATGACGTTCTTGGCCGTCAGGGACAGGTTGGAGAACTCGGGCAGCGTCATCTCGAAGCTGCGGGCCATGGCCTCATAGAACCGGCCGGTGCCGGCGGCGCATTTGTCGTTCATGGCAAAGTTCTTCACGGTGCCGTCGGTGTCGATGGAGATGCCCTTTACGTCCTGGCCGCCGATATCGATGATGGCCTTGACACTGGGGTCGGTGACGTGCACGCCCATGGCGTGACAGGAGATCTCGGAGATATTCTCGTCGGCGAAGGGGACCTTGTTGCGCCCGTAGCCGGTGCCGATCAGATAGCCCAGCTCCTCAGAGGAGTTCAAGCCCACCTTGTTCAGAACCTCCTCCATAGCCAGCTTGGCGGAGACTTCGGAATTGATCTTGCTGCGGATGGTGGTGTCGGCGCAGATCTTGCCGTTCTCATCCAGAATGACCGCCTTGGTATAAGTGGAACCCACATCACAGCCGCCGTAGTATTTCATAGTCGTAAACTCCTTTATATATGTAGTAGTTGAGAATATTACATGCAGTTTTCGTCGTCGAAATCGCAGAGGGAGGGATCAATCGGCTCGGCGCGCATGACCGTGCGCATGTACTCGTTGACCTTGTCGCGCATGGTCTTGCGGGAGACGGTGCGGGGATCCATCAGGTCATGCTCGATCCAGATCATGTGATAGCCGCGCTCGCGGCCCTGCTCGTCCAGGATGCCCTGTACGGTGGCCATGTTCTTGCAGGCCACGTTCTGGTACATGATGATGATGTTGGTGTTCCACGCCTCGCACTGGCGCCACAGCTCGTCCACCACGTTCTGGTAGCCGCCGTTGGTGTGACGGCGCATGACCATACGCTCATACAGACGCGCCAGATCGCGCAGGGCCTCCTCCTTGTCCTCTGTCTCCAAAGGCTTGGTGAAGTTCAGGGATTCCATCTCCACCAGGATGTTGATGCCCCAGCAGTTGGCCAGCCAGTTGGAGAAGTTGGCGTAGTAGTGGGCGGGGCAGGACCAGACGATGCCGCGGTAGCGCATCTTGCCCACCCACGCCTCGTCGCGGCGCTGGTAGGACTGCATCAGCAGGTCGTTGACCTTGCGGCAGGTCTTCATGACGCGCGGGTCGATACCGCCGTCCATTTCGTAGTTCCACTTGCGGAACAGCTCGTAGCTGGGGCCGATGATCTGGGGATAGGCGGTCTTGTTGACCTCCCACTTTTCCAGCTCATACCGCGTCTCCTCGTTAAAGCGCTTCATGGCGGAGAAGTAGGCGTCCCAGCTCCACTTGGCGCCGGTCTGCTCCTCAATGAACTTGATGCACGCCCGGATATCCTCGGCGCCCATCTGCACCGTCTCCTCGTCCTCATACCGAACCGGGAAGCACAGGTGGAACACGGGCAGGTCGGGGAAGCGGCGGGACATATAGCTGGAGGCCATAGTGGAGCCGTCGCAGGGCATGGAGGAGGAGATAAAGCACTTGCCCATGTGGGGCAGGGCATCGATGACCAGCGCGCCGCACTCGGAGGACGGCACCGGGCAGCAGTCCGCCGGCAGGCCAAAGGACTCCACGGCGTCGATGTAGGGCACGCAGGTGAGCTGGTCGATCTCGGACACCAGGAACACCGGCATCAGCTGATAGGGGATACCCAGCAGGTCGGGGAAGCCGGCCATGATCTGGCCCATGGTCATCTCATCGAACAGAACGACCTTCTTGTTCAGCTCGGAGCTGTTGCCGTTCTTCTTATCGCACTTGGCCAGGAACACCAGATTTTCCGCCACATAGCGGAAAATGTCGTAGGTCATCAGGTGGCTCATTTTCAGGGCGTTGCCCCGTTGACCCATGGTGTTCTTATCCATGAAGCTCACGCAGCACATATAGGAGATCATCCAGCGATACCAGAACGTGGTATTCAGGGCGGGTATCAGATCCTTGGAGAAGGTGGCCAGCAGCATGCCCCAGACCTTCAGCCAGCCGGAGAAGTCGACGAGGGTGCTCTCCACGCCGCGCCACTCCCGGCGGACAGTGGCCATGTCACCCTTACGGTACAGGGCACCCAGATGCTTTTCGCCGTTGAGCAGCAGGTCCTTGCGTTCCGCGCAGGTCATGGCGGCAACGGTCTTGGCCTCCCGTGCTACACGGTTCATATTGTCAAGGAAATGCTCCTTCTGTTTCCTGCCAAAGGCCTTCCAGTCCGTCTCCTTGATGAGATCGAGAGCGATGGAGCCAAACTCCTTCAGGTTGGCGGCCTGCGCCTTCCAGTCCATCTCAGTCTTGGCGCGGAAGAATTCGGGATTGGGAAATTTCTTCTTGTCAGCCATCAGTTGGCACCTCCGTTCTGCTTGTGGAGCTTCTTGATCTCCAGCGACTCCACAAAGGCCTGCACGCGGGTTCGCAGCTGGCCGGAGTTGCCGTTGTTGTACAGACGGTCGATGCTCAGCACCGGCCAGTCATACTCCTCATGCATGATGTGGCTCACCAGCGCGCGCTCAAAGCCCCAGTAGTCGCAGTATTTCATCTGCTCATAGATGATTCCGTCAGCGTGATACTCCCGTGCCAGGCGATCCGCCGTCTCACGGCGCTGCTGCACCTTCTCATCGGCGATGTAGCGGGCGCATTCGGAGTGCTGCATGATGTGCATGCAGATCTGGGGCAGGGCCTCCTCCCCATCCCTCAGCTCGATGATCTCCCGCCCGGGAGTGGAGCCGAAGCAGTATCGGTCGGACACTACCAGTGCACCGCAGCCCTCGATAAGCTTCGTCAGCTGAGGGTCGTCGATCTCGCTGCCCACGATGGCCACGCGGGCACGGAAGGCGGGCTTGGGATCCGGCTTGCGCTTTTTCAGCTCCGTCAGTGTCTCTCGCAGGTAAGGCAGGATCAGGTACTTGGGACAGGTAAAGCTCACCAGGTTCAGCACGTGGAACTCATAGCCGGTGATGACCGGGTTTTCCTCCTTGCGCAGCTCGCCGATCTCGCTGATGATGGAACAGACCTCGTTGTGCTCCTTCACCGCCTGACGGATAGCGGCATCTGAGGTATCCACGCCGTACTTTTCCGTCAGGGGATCCAGCACCCGGCGGCGCATCTGCTTGACGTAAGAGTCCAGCGTGTAGTCGGTGATCTTGTAGGGGATGTCGCAGTGGGTGACAAAGAAGTTGGGCTTGTCATTCATCTGCAGAATTTCAAAGTGCTCCATGGCGCGGTTCATCATGGAACAGGCGTCCACGCCGGCCAGCGCGTCCAGGAACTGGTAGCCGCCCTCCATGCCACGCTCCACCAGGGCGCGCGCATATTCACAGGTGTAGTTGGACATATAGTAGGTAGCGATGTCCAGTGAACCGGTGCGGGGGGCGCGGAGCCGGACGGAGAAGCAGCCGGGCAGGTTCAGCAGCGGCTCAGGCATATGGTAGCAGGTATAGCCGATGGCCAGCTTCCCCTCCGCCTGTGCCTGTTTTACCAGATCATTGTCGGCATTCTCCAGCAGGCTCTCGAAGTAGATCAGATGCTTCAGGTCTCTCAAGAATTACACCTCTCTCCTAATGTATTTCAATTATAAGATCTCCAGCTTGGTCAGGGCTTCGCGTGCGCCGCGGATGACAGGGGCATCCTCCGGCAGATCAAAAACACTAAGACCCTGGATATCATTGGCGGCGTGCTGTGGGTCGCTGCCGATGGTGGCCAGTATCTCCGTGCCGTTGATATGGATGTAGGGAATCAGCGCCGGGTCCGTGACCCGATTGACGATAGCGCCGCAGCGATCGTACATCACCAGCTCGTCGGCCACCCGCTTGATGGTGTCGATGACCTGTGTACCCTTGCGGCTGGGATCGGTGATGAGCACCAGATGCGTCACCTTCTCCATCACCCGGCGGTTGATCTGCTCGATGCCGGCCTCACCGTCGATGACCACGTAGTCAAAGTCGTTGGCCAGCAGGTTGATGACCTCCTTCAGATAGGCGTTCACCTTGCAGTAGCAGCCCGCCGTCTCCGGCCGGCCGATGGCGAGAAACGAGAACCGCTGCTGCTCCACCATGGTGTCGAAAATGCGGTATCGTGCCTCACTCAGCAGCTCGATGGCCTCCCGGGGCGCACCGTCCTCCACCGAGGCCACGATGCTCTTGCGGATGTCGTCCAGCGTCTCTTTCACCTCAACGCCCAGCGCGGTGGATAGTCCCACCGCCGGGTCGGCGTCGATGGCCAGAATACGCTTGTCGGGGTACGCTTCAGTCAGCAGCCGCACAAAGGCGGCGGAGATGGAGGTCTTGCCCACGCCGCCCTTACCGGCGACGGCGATGATCTTGGGGGAGTGCTCCAACAAGTCTCACGTCCTTTCGTGTTACCCGCCGCCGTCATTTCTGACCGAAATGGCGGCTATGCCACAGAAGTACGCGGGTTTGTGCAGTATTGTTAAATTCCTAACATCATACTACCATAAATACCAGCAAATTGCAATGAAAGTTTCGGCATTTTGTTGCATTTTTTGGTAGTATTGCGCCACTGGCCGGGGGAAAGAGGCGTGTATATTTTGCGGCGTTTTTACGCCTTTGCCCCTTTGACGCGGCGGCCATACCGTGCTATAATACGGGATAAAGTATTATCCCCCTCTTGAAAGGAGAGGCTTTATGCGTATCATCGATCTGGAGACCATTAACCAGGCCATGAACAACGAGACGCAGTTCGTCCTGCGCTGCGAGGAAGTATTCCACGACAAGGTGTCCTCCGCCGCGGCGGCTGTCCTGTCCGCCGGGCGCGAGCGCCGCATCGTGGCGCTGACCGGCCCCTCCGGCAGCGGCAAGACCACCACCGCCATGCGCCTGCGCGACTACCTGGAAAATCTGGGCGTCAAGGTCTGCCTGCTGAGCATGGACAACTTTTTCCTACCCCTGGACCAGCGTCCGCCGGAGGCCACCGACTGGGAGTCCCCCTATTGCGTCAACGTGGACCTGCTGGTCAGCTGCATCGGCCGCCTGCTGGACGGCGAGCAGGTGGATATTCCCTGGTACGATTTCAAGACTGGCACTACCGGCGGCTATAAGCCCATGCAGGGCGATAAGGACTGCATCGTCATTGCCGAGGGGATCCATATGCTCAACCCCCTGATCTTCGATAAGATCCGCGGCGCGGCCACCGGCATCTATGTGGCGCCCCGCACCCGTATCCTCACCAATAAGGACCGCGTGGTTCGTCCCGAGCAGCTGCGCGTGGCCCGCCGGCTCATCCGGGACTACAACACCCGGGGCCACTCCCTGCGGGAGACGGTCGAGCGTGCCGAGAGCGTCAACGCCGGCGAGGTCAACTATATCCGGCCCTTTAAGAGCAACGCCGCCATTCACATTGACTCCTTCCACGACTATGAGCCCTGTATCCTGGCCAAGTGCCTGGCCAACATCCCCAATTTCCGGCAGGAACTGACGCCGGAGTATATGCAGGAGCACGACCTCACCGACCTGGTAGAGGTGGTGGAGAGCGTCCCGCCTTTGCACACGCCTTATGTGCCGCTGAATTCCATCGTCCGCGAGTTCGTGGGCGGCAGCTGCTATCAGTATTAAGAGGAGGTATTCCATTATGAGCAGGATCATTACCATCAGCCGTGAGTTTGGTTCCGGCGGCCGTGAGCTGGGCAAGCGTCTGGCCAAGGCCCTGGGCATTCCGTGCTACGACCACGAGATCATCGAGATGATCGCCAAGGAAAACGGCTTCAACGAGGACTATGTGGCCAACGTGGGCGAAAAGAGCATCGAGGCCGCCTATCCGCTGACCATCGGGCACCGCTTTGGTATGCAGCCCTTCCAGATCATGGAGCAGCCCATCCGCGTGGCAGTGGCCCAGCGCCAGATCATCGAGAACTTCGCCAAGCAAGGCGACTGCGTCATCGTGGGCCGGGCCGCCGATGTTATCCTCAAGGACTACGACCCGCTGAACATCTTTGTCTATGCGGATAAGGACTCCAAGATCGAGCGCTGCCAGCGCCGTGCCCCGCAGGGTGAGCATCTGACGCCCCGGGAGATCGAGTCCCATATGAAGCAGATCGACCGCAACCGTGCCCAGCACCACCAGATGTACAGCGACAGCAAGTGGGGCGACAAGGGCTCCTACGACCTGTGCATCAACACCACCAAGCGCTTTGTCAAGGATATCGTTCCGTCCATCGCCAAGTTCTGCGAGGACTGGTTCAATTCCCACGGTTAATACATAAAAGGCCCGCGCCGCGGGCCTTTTACCGCAGAGAGGAAGGAGGCTGTTCTGTGAAAGTCCGTCTCAATGACGATCCCGAGATCGTGAAAACCATCCGCGAGGGCCTGAAACGCACCGGCGGCTACTGTCCCTGCCGTCTGGCCCGCACCGAGGAGAACAGGTGTATGTGCAAGGAGTTCAAGGACCAGATCGCCGACCCGAACTTCGAGGGCTACTGCCACTGCCGTTTGTACTACAAGGAGAAATAAAAAACCGGGCCGATGGCCCGGTTTTTTATTTCTTGATAAGCTCCTTCACCAGTCCGGCCACGGTCAGCACCACGCCGCCGATAAGCATGAAGTCCGCCAGGTTCCACACCAGCGCCCGTTTTTTGGCCTTTCGGTGGGGGAATTGCAGATAGTCCGTCACGCTGCCCCGCCGCAGCCGGTCCCATTGGTTGCTGATGCCGCCCAGCAGCACCGACAGAATGCCCAGCTGTGCCGCGAAGGCCCGCTTGCCCAGCTCCGGCAGCAGACACGCTGCCGCCGCCAGCCATACGCCCAGCGGCAGCCAGCGCAGCAGCTTCTCGTGCTTCTGTCCCAGCCCCAGAAAGAACCCCCGGTTCTCCAGATGGGTCAGGCGCACATACCGGCCCTCCCATTTCAGCTTCCCCGTCCGGGACAGATATTTCAATATCCGGTCGGCGGCAAACAGCGCCGCCGCAATGCCGATGGCTATGTACATCCGTTACCTCCGTCCCCGCCGCACGGTAAAGCCGAACACCAGGCCGCACAGGCCGCCTACGATGTGGGCGATCTGGGAGACGTTGTCCTGCTTGAACAGTCCGTCCATGATCTCGCCGCCCAGGTAGAAGATGACCACCAGGATCAGCGTCACGGGGATCTCGCCCTTCCGCGCCGCCGTGAAGGAGGACAGCACGATCATCATGAACACTACGCCGCTGGCGCCCAGCAGCGCCGTGTGGGGAAAGAAGATAAAATTCACCAGGCCGGTGACCAGCGCCGTCAGCGCGATCATCCACACCATGGTGCCGCTGCCGTATTTCTCCTCCAGACCGGGGCCCACCAGCAGCAGGAGCAGCATATTGCCCATGTAGTGGTCATAGCCGGAGTGCCCCAGCACATGGCCGAAAAAGCGTACGTATGTCAGAGGGTCGGCCAGAGAGGACCGGTACACGGAGAAATACTGCGTCGTGGCGGCACCGCTGGTCCAGTTGCCCAGCAGCAGGGCGATCAGGCTCAGCAGGGCGAAGGATAATATCACCGGCGCGTTGAAGCGAATAATGATCTTTTTCAAGCAGGATACCTCTTTTCAAATACGTTTGAAAAGAGTATACTATACATTCAGAAAAAAGTAAACCAAGGAGGGCCTGTGCCGTGAAAAAATGGGTGAAGATCATTCTCTGCGTTCTGCTGGCGTTGTTGCTGCTGGCGGGCGGTTATGTGGCCTATGTGTTTATCGACTATCACCGTATCGGCGACCAGATGCTGACGCCGGTGCAGTCCACCGATGCCGCCCGGTCCGTCGATACGAATACGGCCTATACGGTCGTTTCCTGGAACATCGGTTTCGGCGCTTACGAGGACGACTACGGCTTTTTCATGGACGGCGGCACGGAGTCCCGCGCCTGGTCAAAAGAGCGCCTGACGGCCAACATGGACGCCATCGCCGGGTACCTGAAGCAGCAGAACGCAGACTTCTGCCTGCTGCAGGAGGTGGATATCGGTTCCACCCGTACCTACCATGTGGACGAGCGCGAGCCGCTGTATGCCGCCCTCTTCAACAAGAGCAGCGTTTTCTGCCAGAATTACGACTCGCCCTATCTTCTGTATCCCCTGACCGCTCCCCACGGAGCCTCCCGGTCCGGCCTGCTGACCTTCTCTCCGGCGAATATCACCGCAGCCGACCGCGTGGAGCTGCCGGTGGAGTCCGGCTTTATGAAGCTTCTGGACCTGGACCGCTGCTACTCTGTCAGCCGCGTCCCCGTCTCCGGCGGCGGTGAGCTGGTGCTCTACGACCTGCACCTCTCTGCCTACACCAGTGACGGTACCATCGCCACGGAGCAGCTGGCGCTGTTGCTGGCGGATATGCAGGCGGAGTACGAAAAGGGCAGCTGGTGCGTGGCCGGCGGCGACTTCAACAAGGACCTGCTGGGGGACTCCTCCGTCTATTTCGGCGCGGCGGAGCAGGAATATTCCTGGGCGCAGCCCATACCGGAGGGCGTGTTCGACAGCTATGACGTGCAGCTGGTGGCGCCACTGGACGAGAACGATCCGGTGCCATCCTGCCGCAACGCCGACGGTCCATACCACGACGGCCAGTATGTCCTCACCGTGGATGGCTTCCTGGTCACCCCCAATGTTGCCGTGGACAGTGCCGCTGTTTTGGATACAGGCTTTTCCTACTCCGATCACAACCCGGTACAGATGACGTTTACCCTGCAAAAGTAAGCAAAAGCACCCCGCCACGGGGTGCTTTCTTTTCACCGTAAAGCAGGAAGGTGCGCGTCTGTTCATAAAAATTTCGAAAAGGGGGTTGCAAAGATGTCCGTTATGTGGTAACATACGTCCATCAATTAGATACAGCCCGATGAACCGCCCGGAATGGAAAGACCGGATGGGGAGGGAACTCTGGAGAATCCCATTCAGTTGGGTGCCGAAGGTGCAAGGCGCGCGAGCGCCGAATCTCTCAGGCAAAAGGACGGAGCAGACGAGTTTTTCGCTTGACCAGACTTCTCCAGAGTTGCCGTTTTCCGGCAGCTCTATTTTTTATGCAAGGAGAGAAATTGTATGTTGGAAAGTGTATTGTTCCCCATCGTATCCAAGATCAACGAGTACCTCAGCAACTATATCCTCATCTTCCTGCTGGTGGGTGTGGGCCTGTGGTACTCTATCAAGACCCGCTTTGTCCAGGTCCGTTGCTTCGGCGAGGGCATGAAAAAGTTTTTCGGTGAGATGAACCTCCGCGGCGGCGCCCAGAAAAGCGGCATGACCTCCTTCCAGGCGCTGGCCACCGCCATCGCCGCCCAGGTGGGCACCGGCAATATCGTGGGTGCCTCCGGCGCCATCCTCACCGGCGGCCCCGGCGCCATCTTCTGGATGTGGATCATCGCCTTCTTCGGCATGGCCACCATCTATGCCGAGGCTACCCTGGCCCAGAAGACCCGTATCGTTGAGCCTGACGGCAATATTAAGGGCGGCCCGGTCTACTACATCACCACGGCGTTCAAGGGAGGCTTCGGCAAGTTCCTGGCGGGCTTCTTCGCTGTCTCCATCATCCTGGCCCTTGGCTTCATGGGCTGCATGGTCCAGTCCAACTCCATCGGCTCCACCATGCAGACGGCTTTCGGCATCCCCTCCTGGATCGTGGGTATCGTCCTGGTCATCATCTGCGCCATCATCTTCCTGGGCGGTGTGCAGCGTCTTGCCGCCGTCACCGAGAAGCTGGTCCCCATTATGGCCGGTATCTTCCTGCTGGGCGGTCTGGTGATCCTCTGCGCCCGCATCAAGTACGTCCCTTCCACCTTCGGCATGATCTTCAAGTACGCCTTCCAGCCCCAGGCCATCATCGGCGGCGGTATCGGCTACGCCCTCAAGACCGCGATCTCCCAGGGTGCCAAGCGCGGCCTCTTCTCCAATGAGGCCGGTATGGGCTCCACGCCCCACGCCCACGCCCAAGCCAATGTGGCCCACGCCCACGATCAGGGTGTCGTGGCCATGATCGGTGTGTTTATCGACACCTTCATCGTCCTGACCCTGAATGCCTTGGTCATCATCTGTACCCTGTACACCGCTGACGGCCCTCTGGCCAACGGCTACTTCGGCGACATCACCACCACCCTGGGCAAGACCAACCTGGCCCAGACGGCCTTCGGCTCCGTATTCGGCGCCAGCCTGGGCGCCAAGTTCGTGGCCATCTGCCTGCTGTTCTTCGCCTTCTCCACCATCCTCAGCTGGAACCTGTTCGGTAAGATCAACGCCAACTACCTCTTCGGCCGCAAGAACAGCAAGCTCTGCAGCGTGATCTACACCGTTATCGCCTTGGTATTCATCTTCCTGGGCACTGTCTCCGGCAGTGACTTCGTCTGGGAAGTCACCGATATGTTCAACAACTTCATTGTCCTGCCCAACGTTATTGCTCTCTTCGCCCTCACCGGCATGGTCATGGCCAGCCTCAACGAGGTCAACAAGGGCAAGCAGCTGAAGGTCTGAGTAAGCAGGGGAGAGGCGTAGGCCTCTCCCCGTAATTCTCCCTTTTGCAAACCGCGAAAAAAACAAAAATTAGGGGTTGACATTTTCGAAAATCCCTGCTATATTATACAAGTCGGCAGCGCCGACCACCCGATGTGGGGGTATAGCTCAGCTGGGAGCCCGGTTGAAGCGGTAAACAACCCCCGCACTAATTGAATAAGAAATTACTCAGCGCACCCCTTACATGGGGGTATAGCTCAGCTGGGAGAGCGCTTGACTGGCAGTCAAGAGGTCAGCGGTTCGATCCCGCTTATCTCCACCAATTGGGTGCGCTGAGTATTCTTAATAAATGCTTGCTTTGAAAAAAGCAAGTTTTTTGTTTTATGTCCGCTTCCCTTTTGAAGCGGGCTTTTTTTATGCGGCGATTGCCGAAATGTCCAGTCCAGCGCTGAACTGCTCAAAGTCAATGTTGAAGTCGATATGCAGCCGATAGTCCCGATACACCTCCACACGCCGGATCAGGCAGCTCACAATCATTTTCTTTGACTCCGTGCTGGCGCTGTCGTACATATCCGCCCATGAGATAATATCGTCGTACTGAGCGTTTAAGGCATCCAGCATGGCCTGCCCCTCGTCGTAGGCCGCCTGCGCTGTCTCCATAGTATGCTGAACTTCGAGACATTTTGTCTCACAGTCAGAGATCAGAGAACTAAGCAAGTCCTGCGGAAAAGCGCTTTCGCCCCGGAGGGATTTAATGACCTCCGCTCGGAGCGTATCAAGCTCGGCGGCAGCCTTGGCATAATCGGATTTAGCGCTTTTGAGAAGTGCTTTTCGTTCTTCCATCTTTTCACGATAACGGATATTGACGATTTCACTTTTGGGGATCGCTTTCATCCGTTCAAAGATCTGCCGCACCACCTTGTCAATGATACCGTCAAGAATATGCGCTGTGTAGCCAGTCTGCCCGTCACACTCGGTTTGTTTGCGGGTCTTGCCGTAGCAGATATACCGAACACGCTTTACAATGCGGTGAGCATCTTCCTTACACGGGTAAGCCTTGCCGTTGGTGGTGAGCGCCAGCCGGGAGCCACAATGCCCGCAAAAGACATTCCCGGCCAGCAAGGACTGGCCACGGGTATTCAGCGGTACACGCCGTTCCTGTTCGGCGGAGTTGGCGCGGGAGGTACGAATGTGCTGTGCGGCCTCAAACAGCTCCGGCGCTATGATCTGCAAATGGGGCAGCGTTTGGGAGCGGCTTTCGCCGCTGCGAAGCACCCCGGTATATGTCAGATTGCAAATGATACCCCGGACGCTGGCGTGATGCCACATTTTACCCGTTCTCGCCCGATAGCCAAGATTATTTAAGTAGGTGGCGATCCGTTGAGCGCCGAAACCCTCATGCACATATTTGTCAAAGATGATCCGTACCACAGCGGCCTCGGCCTCGTTGACAGCCAGCTCAAAAACTTCGTGCTTGCGTTTATTGAAGCGCCCGCTCTTTACAAGGTCATACCCATAAGGAGCAAGACCGCCCTTGAAACCGCCGTCCTCGACGAGCTGGCCGAGAGCGGTTTTTGTGCGAATTGAAGTCTTTTCGCTTTCGCCGTCAGCCTGCCAGAAGCGGATGTAGTTGGTGAGTTTGTCCGTGTGATTATCAAAACGCTGCTCACCCTCCTGCGTACTCCAGACCCGGATGCCGTTCTTAACAAACCATTCCACCACGAAAGGCGTTTCGTCAGCGATACGCCCGATACGGTCAAACATGAACACAAGCAGAATATCGAATTTTCCCTGTTTGGCTCGTTCCTTGATGATTTGCAGCTTGTCCCGGTTTTCGGCTCTAACTTTATGCCCGGACACGCCGTCCTCCTGCTCCTCGTGAACAATCGTCCATCCCATTTTTTCACAGAAGCGATGGCACTCTCTGCGCTGCATGGGAATGTCGGCTTGGCTTTTGTCATTGTAGTCCACCTGCTTGTCGGTGGACACGCGGTATAGGCAATCAACCCGATTACCTGTCATCATTCTGTTTTCTATCATATTGATCCGTCCTTTCATTTGTCGATGGGTCAATGAAAAAACGCAATCAATACGCGGGGAATATGAAGTTTTCAAGGTACATAGGGACTACCCCCACTATTATTATCCCTCTGTTCGGGAGGGATTGCAAGGATGTCGCCGGAGCTATTTTTTGCCGTATTGTTGGCAAAGGAAGATAGTAAAATCTGCTTTATATGATGGAGCGCTGCCGCATTTTTGCAGTCTGCAAAGCTGGCGGTGATGGCGTAGCCATCCACAGCAAATGCGGTATGTTGTTTTCTCTGCTGCATAAAGACCTCCTTTTCAATTCTCGGCAACAGGGAAAGGCCAGCGCCTCATAAAAGCGCTGGCCTGCGGCTTATGACCTTGGGACGAAATGTCCCAAGGTGTTTTTGAAAGGCGGGAGCGCCGCACCCGCTCCTGTTGGCCTGTCATAAGACAGCTCATATTCAATGCGACGCTCCCTCACAGCGGACAGCGACGATCCGTGACGGAGCATCAACTACTTTGCTGCGGAGAGGTGAAAACTACCTCTCATATACCAAGGACAAAAATCGGGCAAATGGAGATACCCTTAGAGAAATTTTTTCAAATATTTTCTCATGGCCGCCTTGCCGCTTTTGACGGAATGGCGAACGGCGCTCTTGTCAACGCCCTGCTCCCGGGCGATCTGGCGGTAGCTCTTGCCGAGGATCAGATGTGCCTCTACCCGGATGCCCTGCACCTCCGGCAGAGAATTGAGAGCGTTCCACAGGTGGACGAACAGCTCCATGCGATCCAGAAGCTCCTGCGGCGTCGGCTCATGCAGGCAGGCCGAGTATTCGATCCCATCGTCACAGTCGAGGGAATACTGCGCCTTGTTGCGGGTTGTGCGCCGCTGATAGGCTGCCTCATACAGCTTGTCCGCCTTCAGCTCGGCGGCCACTTCGTCGGAAACTTCGATGTATTCATCATGGGTGTACCAAGTGTAAAAGTCCTTCAGATTGATGGTCGTCATTTGTATTTCCTCCATTCGGTTCATGTGTGGGTGGGTGAACAGAACGGAGGAACGGCGGGGATCGGCAGCCGGGGCTGGCTGCTTTGGGATAAATTGTCCCAAGGTGCAGGCATATAAAAACGCCCGTATAGCATGACGCTATGCGGGCGCACGAAACAACATTTTCACTTACAGACTGACAGATTTCGCATCCACAGTCGTATAGCCCCGACGGTGGAAGTGCGCTTTTTTTAGCCAGTATAGATCAAAGGCGCTATCAATAAAGAAAAAGGACACGGCGATACCTCCTTGGATACCGCCGTATCCTTAAAAAAGGGCGACTTTACCACACCCTCCGTTGATCCAGTTTTTCAAAAGGAAAACGGCGGCTTGAAATATGATATTTCAAAACCGCCGATTGATTTTAGCACGCAAAATCGTCATTGAATGGCGGTTTCATGTGTTCGGATTTATGGATCACTCCTGCTTGGCTAATCGTTTTTGGCAAATGCAAAGCCAGCACAGGCCCCAATCATATTAAGCAGAATATTTCCAAGATATAAATGCAAGAATACCGCAGATTACAGCAACTCCGACGCAAACGGCTCTCGCAATATTGCTCAAATCCAAGAAGCCACTTCCTGTACCTGTAATAGCACAGGCGATTGCTAAAATGGTTATGAGAGCAAAAACGATACTAATAACTTTCAGAATGATACTTTTTTTCACGCAATTACACCCCAAATCAATTTTCTTTCGTTGTCGATGCGAAGAACGCACCCACCCCCATAAAACCGCCGATGAAGAATAGAATCAATCCCAGCACGATAAGGAATGTAGTAACGCCATTATTTTCGCCGCCAGAAATGACATATCCAATCAGTATCAAAGCAATAGAAATGACTTCGAGAAATATTGCTTTCAGTAATCTAACAGCGGCCTCTTGTTTCGTCATAAATGGAATCCTCCTTGAATAGTAGTTTCATTGGCTCGGCTTACTTTTTCTTTTCAAAGATTTTGTACCAATGGCAACGAAATAACCAACGATAATCCCCGCAAAGTTCAAAATCAAATCGTCCACATCAAAACTGCGTCCGACAACGGGCTGGATCACTTCTACAATTATCGGAACAATAACAGCGACTTTCCAGATACTCCGATTATTGATCTTTTCAGAAACGAACGGCAGGAAAAAGCCAAATGGCACAAACATAAGAAAGTTGTAGACCAGCATTTTCAAAACCCAACGCCCAATCGTAAGCTCACCTGTTATCAATTTGAAAACTGTCGGAACAAGGTTAAAATCACCTGAGAAAAATACAAGCTCACTATGACTGTACCCGACGAAGACATTTGCCCAAATAAACATCCACAGGTTAGCAGGTACGAGGATTAGATTTATAAGCCCCGTCAGATAGCACACGAAAAGCCAGCGCATAATCTCTGTACCCCAGCTAACGGTGTTCCCGTGCTTTTTTATGCGAACACATCTGTAAACGGCGTAAATAACTCCTACCAACAAGGTAATGGGGATGACTTGCAGAAACAGGCTTAGTACAGAGCCGGAGTTCAGCAAGCTATATAGTTTGCTCATTTTTACTTATCCCCGTCGCGCTTGTTCTCTTTAATTGCCCGCAACAGGCAAAGTCCCATAGCCAAAACGGGCAGCAGCACCCGCAAGCACAAAAAGCCCTGCGGATCACCGAAATGAATATTTGCATCCAGAAGCAACCCGGCACCCCATGCTATCAGCGTAAAAACAATAGATGTGATGTACATAATAATATCTCCTTTTTACTTTCATCAATGAGTAAACGACTCTTTATAGGTTGCCGTTGTATCACCCGTTGTTGCTGTGATTTTCACATTATTTGTTCCGTCCTGCCGTGCAACAGGATACGGGATACTAATATCGACGGAATAGGCTTCACCCGGCTCCAATGTAACGGCTTCGGTTTCAAAGGCGTAATCCTCTCCATTGAGAACGATTTGGGCAATCATATTCTTATCAAAGCTCACCGAATAATCGCCTATATTTTCAACGCTCCATGTGAATTTTAAGCCTTCTTCATCATACACGCCTGCGGTTGCCTTTCGTATCCCAACTTGCAGAATATCATTTTGAGAAATGCTATTTGCTCCCGGCAGCTCACTCTCATTGACGGGAGTTGCTTCAAGCTCCTTATTCAAATTGTTCCAATAAGAGCCAATATCCGCACTTGTGAAATACTCAAAACCTCCTGCTTCTGATTTCAAATTGCCATTTTTAGCTCCATAGCAGGCGTAAATCAAATCATAACTTGTTCCATCCGAAAGGTTAAATCTAAAGCTGGTCACATCCGCTCCAGCAGTTTCCTCAGCCGTTTTGTCTTTTAGGGATAAGCCCTTGAACATATCATACAGGGTCTTTATATCACTTTCAGCAACAACTACTTTCTTTTCTGCCGATGCAGGCGCTCCGTTGTAGTGGTACATTTCAACGCTTTCGACATCTTCAAACTCAAACGGGAAGTCGATATTGACCGTTTTCCCGTTACAGCCAACAAGTCCCAGCGTTAGGATCAGCGCAAAGATTAAGGCGGTTATCTTCTTCATTTCATACTCCTTACTTTTTCTTTTCAAGCATACCCCAAATACATACAGCAATTCCGACTGCAACAATAACTAAAGATAGGATAAGCGGACGTACCGCACCATAGCCTCGTATCAATCCCCACAGTCCGGGGACTGCGTCACCACTATACACATTATTGATTGTTGCCATTACCATAAGGGCTATGGAATAGATTACACCAATCAAAGCAATTACTGCGCCACAAAATATTTTTTTCATATAAATCCTCCATTTTGTATTTGGCTATTAGTGATGTTTTAATATCACTTTCGTTCGTTACTCCCAATCCAATAGCAGCCGCCAGCGATAACAGCGGCTAAGAATTCTATTGCTCTAAGGTACATATCATAGTTTGTGTACCCGATGATTGGCCCGGAAAGCAAGTAGACAGCCGCCGCTATTACAACGGCTATGATAGCTTGCTTGATTGTATGGCTCATATTGGCACCTCCGCATCAATTTCTCACGATAGAACAAATAACTGCGTGGTCATCATTGTTATGATAGTTGACGACCAGTTTTGTGTTTTCATTGATATACCAAACATCCTCCATACTGCTGCTTTCAGTTGGCTCACCCCAAGCAGCCGTTAGCTCTTGCTTGGTAAAATCAGTTATATAGCTGTTTAGCTGGGCTTCATCTTCCATACTTGATACCTGTTCCAACGAGGGTAGACTATCAATGTTTTTGTGGTGCAGATTACCCCATGCAAAAATGCCTATCACCACTACTATTGCAATTACAAAAATAAGTATTTTTGTGTTCTTTTTCATGCAGTCACACTCCGTTCCAGATTCGTCATAAATGAAATCCTCCTTGTTTGTCATTGGGGTATCACCCATATAACGCACAAGGAGGAAAAAGGGGACAATATTTTTTGAATTATTTTTTCGTAATGCTTGCGGCGATCTTTACCAACTCGTCCGTATCAATAGAGCCGTAAACCGAGAAGAAGCAGCCGTCCCGCTCAAAGCAGATATAGCTCATACCATCTTTCTGGAAGAAGTAGCCCGTCACCCCGCCTTTATCAAACGGCTCTATCTTTGTATTTTCGGTATCGAAATAAACCCGATTGTCTGACTGGGTAATCATAATTTCAAAGCTCTCGGCTTCGTTGATGGCATATTCATAGAGAACAATCCCCGGTTCCGTATTCGGCTGCTTAGTCGTATCTTGCAGAATTGCTCCGTCCGGGAGATAGCCAGCCTGATACTCGGTCAAGTCCTGCGGCTCGTCCAGCTCGTCACCGTGCAATTCAAAAATGCTGTATTTTTCAAAGGTTTCGATTACCCACGAAATGACTCTTTCCCGGAATTGGGCATTTGCCACCATGCAGGTCGAGAATAGCAAGGTCAAAGTGATGGCCGCAACCGCAACGGTTTTCCAAACCTTTCTGAACGCAATATGTGTCCGGTTGTTTCCTGCCGCCTCATCATCCGCATCTGCTTCAAGTTCGTTGTGCAAATAGCCCTTTAAGGCAATATGACAGGCTTTCACGAAAGTATCATCGGAAATCATACAGCCTGCCTCAACGCCCATACTTGAAGATAGCAGTTCTTTGTAGAAGCGAAAGTGCCCCTTGGCATTTTCCAGATGGAAAAACATTTCTGTCTCCTCCGGGGATAAGCGGAAACAATATCTGCTCAACAGCAGGACGCGCCCCTGATGGGGCAGCAACAAGATTTTCTTGCTCAACTCATGGATCTGTTGTTGGTGCAAATCAATACAAGCGCAGTTGTCATTCTCAGCAGCCGCGAGGGTGTCTGCGGTCTTTTCAAAGCTGGTCGCCGCCGCTTCTTGAAGCAAAGCCTGCCAACTCATATCCATAGTTTTACCCTCCCTCATACAGTTTTCTGAGCTTCTTGACGAGCCGCTGTCCGCGTTTTTTAGCGGCATCCTCTGAAATGTTCAGTAGCTCTCCGATCTCTTTGTATCCCATTTCCTCGGCGTACCGAAGATAGACAAAGCGCCGATCATCAGGGGCGAGCCGGTCTATCAACTCGGTCAGCTTATGCACATCGGCATTGTGAATACACTCGTCTGCGAGGTCATCGGAGTTTTCATCCGAAACGCAGTCCCAGCGGTCAAGGTGAACGCTCTGCTGGGAATGACGCAGCACATCAATAGAAGCGTTTTTCACTATGGTAACGCAGAAAGCGGTCATTTGGGGACAGGGTAATTCAGAAATTTTTTCGATGTTGTCCATAATCTTTACAAATGCGGTGGACACAACATCTTCTGCGGCTTCTTCTGATTTTACGATTTTGAAAGAAATGCGCTGGAAGTGGACACGATGCTCATGGAATATCCGCTCTACCAGCGCCCGCTGTTCATCATTCAAAACGCCAAATAGGAGTATCATCATAATAGGTTCCTCGTGGGTAATTGTTGCAGCCTATCTTTATCGGGCAGGAAAACGCACTTACACAAGCGTTTTTCTCACGACACGATATTTCAATTATACCACAGACTAATCCTACGGAAAAGAGGGGAAAACGAGCCAAACCGATGACACCGCCTCCGTTTTTTCGTGGGGTTTCCGGGGTGCGCACTAACGGCAAGCAGGGCAAGTGTAGCCACACTTGCTATTTTTGCATCCCGGCGGGCTGCAAAAACGCTTGTTGGGGAGCCTCCCCAAACCCGGCTTTGGGACATTTTGTCCCAAAGTAATTTGTCTGCGTCACCGTTCGCTATCGCTCCTGTTCCTTTTTGCGCTGGCCGTCCGTGACGCCCAGCAGATGGTCAATGTTGCTCTTGACCGCCACGGACTGCCGCATTTCCTCCTGCGCCGAGCGGTACTCGGCATAGAGTGCCTTTTTCCGCGCCGCCAGTTGGCGGCGTTTTTCTTTTAGCTCTGCCATCTTGGGCAGCTTCTCGCCGCCCAACAGCTCTCCCATTGTGGCTTTGGCCGCCCGGTAATCCGCCAGCTCCGCCTCATGCTCGGCAAGGTATTTCCGGCTGTACTTGGCGGCCTTGTACCCGTCAAAGACGGGGCGGGTCTTGGCGTACCGCACCACGGCTCCCATCAGCTCAGATGTTGCGGACAGGTCAGCCTCCGTCCGCCGGAGCTTCTCGGTCAGAGCATGAAAACGGGAAACAGCATCCTCGGCCTTGGAGGAGAGCTGGTCATACTCGGTGATGTTCTGCTCCTGCATGAATTGAAGCGCCGCCGCCATCTGTTTGAGGTTATAGACCTTTGCCCACCGTGCATAGGCCGCACCCTTGCCGGAGCGCAATCGCTCCTGTATATCCACGATCAGATTGACACGGCGAGGGGCGGCAGGTACGAGAACAGAATGCTCTGGGATCGGGCGCTCCCCGGCGATGACGGCCTTGATGTCCTCGGGATCGTAACCGTCCCCGAGGGTGGATGCTCGCAGCCGGGTCGCCCGCTCCTGTCCCGGAACAAGAAAAGAAATTGCGCCGCCGCGCCCATGCTTGACTGTGAAGCCGGACGCCTCCATGAGCCGGAGAAAAGCGTCAAAATCGGCGGGGCGTTTGGCAAGAGCTTCATTGATGGCACGCCGCAGCTGTTCCTTGTATGAGGGCTTCCGCTCTGTCCCCAGCCATGCCCCATAATGGAGAAAGCGTCCCTTGCTGTGCAGCTTGGGGTTGGTAATGACGGACAGATCATTTTCAAGGCAAATGCGGTCAGAGAGCCGCCGCACCGCACGGGCCGAGCCGATGAAATCCCGGAACTTGTGGGAGCAATCCAGCGAAGTGGAGTTGTAGTAGATGTGGTTATGAATGTGCTGGCGGTCAGTGTGGGTGGCGACGAAAAAGGCATACTTGCCCTTTGTCCAGCGCATCGCCGTTTCGTAGCCCACCCGGTTTGCCTCCTCTGGGGTGATCTCGCCCGGCTTGAATGACTGGCGGATCTGATAGCACAGCACATCGGCGTCCCGCCGTTGCTCCCGGCCTGTGGCGGCTTTGTACTTTGCTTTGCTTAAAAGGAACTCGGCATCGGCAGTCATGTGGTCGCAGCCGTAGGACGAGATCAATTCGCCGCCCTCGGTCTTGTCCGGGTTTTGCCCGTAGTCAAATCGCTCTTTCAAGGACTGCGCGATGGTTTCGCCCTTGCTGATTTTGTGCTTCTTGTAGTAGGTCGTGGCCGTAGGCAGCCCTCCTTCCGATATGACAAACGGCAGCTGTGGTCAGCCGCCGTTGTTTCTGCTTTGGGACATTTTGTCCCGAAGTATCAGCCAGTGATAAAATCCCGCAGGGCGAACTTGGCCGAGTGCAGCTTGTCCACCAGCCACTCAGCGATGGCGGGAACGCCAAAGGGAGAAACGAGGAACGCAAGGACGAGGAACACGATCCCGCCCACCGTCTGCCCGCCGATGAACAGGATCAGGGAGAGCAGCGTCAGCACGATGCAGCCCAGTTCACATACGGCGGATGCCACGCAGAACAGAAATGTGACCATAGCGGCCAGCAGGGACAGCGCCACCATTACGGGGGCGGCAAGGATTTTGAGAACGATCATAGCAGCTACCTCCATTAAAAAATCGGGTTGGTTTGTCCTTCTACCCATATTATACCGCCGGGAAAATAGACACACAAGGATGTCGAGCTTTCACGACCTCGAGACATTTTGTCCCGAGGTCGTGAAAGCCGGGGAACGGCACAAGGCCGCTCCCCGACAAATCATAGGCTCACCACAGCCGACAGCTTTTTCAGCAGCTCGGACAGCGGCTCCCAAAGGTCGGCATAGTCCTTTTGGAGCGACGCGATCTCCGAGGGATAGATGCCGTAGGTGTTGGCATGGACGGCCACTTGGTTTAGGTTGTTGGCACACCGCCGCTGCAAGGCCACCAGCTCCCGGATGTCCGAGAGGTCAACATGGAGGACATAGCCGTTGAGAGCCATTTTCCGCATATAGGCTCCCATGTTGGAGATCCCGGCCTCGGCCATGCGGTCAGCGATCAACGCCTGTTCCTCCGGCGTCACCATCACATGAAGATGGACAGAGCGCCGCCGCTTTTTTGTCAACGCTCCTCACGCTCCCGGCTGCGGCGCTTGGGCGGGTGTTCCCGCACCTTGTCCAGCGGCTTCTCCTCCGGGGACGGCACAGGCAGGTTATTGATGATGCCGTCGATCATGTTCCCGTTCTGCTCCATAGAAAGCTCGGCGTTCTTGTTGGGATTGCGTTCCTGCTCCATAAATGTCCTCCTATCTGTCGCCCCGGTCAGGGGCATTTTTCTTTGGGGCGGATTGCCCACGGTCAGCCTCGGCCTGTTTTGCGGCATCCTGCATCTGCTGGGAAATAGTGCGCTTGCCCTCTTTATAGGCACGGCTGGCCTGCTGGCGCTCCACACCACGGGCAGCAGCGGCAAGCTGCTCCGGCGTGATATGCTCCTTGGGAACATAGCTACCGAAGTCCGGGTAAAACCATGTCAGCCGCTTCTGTTCCGGGATGCGCTTTGCATCCTCCCATGCTCCGACGATTTGTGCCTGCGCGTCCATTTCACGGCGAATATCCGGGTTATGCCGGGACGGGTGCAGTTCATAATCCGCTACCTCACAGGGTAGGAGCGGCTGGGCATAGTCGATCGCACCCCACGCCCGGAACGCCTCGCCTTCTACGCGCCACCGCTCCGGGTAAATCGTCATTTCCACAACGCCGTTAAAACGGCTGTTGGGATATGTGCCTACATCGATGGGACGCTGGGTAGAGTAGTATTTATAGGTTTCCTGCTCCGGGGGCTGCTCGATCCGTTCTACATAATAGCGCCGCTGGTAGTCCTCGGCACGATTTTTGAGGTCAGACTCCGCCAGTCTTGCATCGTCGCAGTAATGCCCCCAAAAGTAATTGCGCTCCCCATCACGCATATTGAACTGCCATGTTACATAGGGATCGGGCGCTTTCGGATTTTCGCCCAGCACAAAACCGCACTCATTGTCAAAAGCAATCACACGGCGGATCGCATAGCCTTGATTGATCTCCACAGTTTTACCTCCTCACCGTGATACATCTTTCTCCGCCCGTTTCGCAAAGGGCTGAAGCTGATAGGGGCTTTTGCCGTCCTCCGGGCGCAGAAAGTCCAGCCTTGCAGCGGCTCGGATGGCGTTCTGGTTGAGCTGCCGCTGCCATGTCCCTTGGCTGGGTGCCCACTTGAAGCCCTCGCTTTTGAGCGCCTGCCGGGTATCGGTGTCCGGCTTTTCCTCAAAAATGAGCTGCAAACGGTTCTCTGCCTCATTGACCTTGGCCTCGCCGCCGGGGAATGTCCAGCCAACAAACTCCGCCTTGTGGCTCAGTTCCTCGATGCGCTGGCGCACACGGCGGATATTGGCGTTATTGTTGGTGAGCAGATAGGATGGAAACGGAACGGGGTCTTTGCGCCAGTCTTGGGACATAGACGCCTTGACCTTTTCCACCTGCTCCGCCGTCAGCTCGGGGCAGTCCTCCAGCGTCTTGTGCTTGCGGTAGTAGGCATTGACCGCCTTCATCATGGTCTGCTGAGACTCCATTCCCTCCAGCTTTTTCGTGAGCTTTTCCACGGCAAGGTCATCGTCGGCGCTGATACCGCCCCGGCCTGTGGAGCGGATCTTGTCCAGCAGCTTTTCAATTTCGGCGTACTCGCCGTAGTTGCGATCCCGGGCGGCGTTCTGCTTGGCCTTTTTCGCCACGGGGAAATTGCTGCCCCCGGTGATCAGAACGGACGGCACACGGGCGTCAATGGCGTTGCGCTCATTGAGGTTTTCCGCCAGCCTGCGGGCATAGCGGTCAACAAGGGAATCGATCTTTTCATGGTACATGGGATCGACCTGCGCTTTCTGCTTCTCTGCCAGCGCATAGGCTTCATCCACCATCGCCCGGTAGCCCGCCGTAGCCGAGCCGGGGGCATAGTCGGAATAGCTGTTCATGTCCTTTGCCCGCTTTGCCGCCGCCTCGCTGATGTCATAATATTTAGGCATAATTCCTCCTTTCAGCCGGGACTTCGGGACAAAATGTCCCAAAGCTCCGGTGCTTTGATGTGGAAAGCATTTCTGCAAAAACAGGGGCGGACGGAAAACATACCGCCCACCCCGAAAGCGCCCCGGAAAAGCCTTGTAAATACAGGCGTTTTCCGGGGCTATTTTTCCACGCGCTACCTCCGTTTGCGGCGCATATACGCCCGCTTCTGCTCCCGCAGGGCAGCCCCGGCGCAGACCGGGGAGCAGTACCGCTGCCGCCCATCCGGGAGGAAAGCCCTACCGCACACCGGGCAAGGCCGGGTTTCTGTGATACGCTCCACGGTCAGCGACCTTTCCAGCACGGGATCAAGGGGCAGCACCGCAGAGCGGAAATAGCGGCAATATGCCCCTGTCCAGCACTTGCCCAGCATATAGCAGGAACAGTCCAGCGGCAGGCAGCCATAGTCTTTATCGTAGTTGGCGCACCATTTTGTCACCAGCTTGCGGATCGCCGCCTTTTCCTGCCGGGTCAATTCACGGCTCATTTTTCTCTCCCGTCTTTGGCTTGAGCTGTTCCCGGTAGCAGAACACGCAACCGATCCCGCGCCAATAGGGGCAGCCGTCGCAACGGGAGCCTTTGGGCGGCAGGTTGGGCGGAGCACCCTTAAAGTAGCTTTTTTCTTTCATAAAGTCCTCATAGGGGCTGTTGGTAAATCTCATTCCTCGCCCTCACTTTCCGTTTCGTCCTCGTCCTCCCAAGGCGGGGTATCGTCATAATCGTCGCCGTAGTCCTCCGCAGCGTCGGCGGCCTGCTGCTTTTTGGGACGATAGATCTTAAAATACCAGCCAGCCACGCCGCCGATGACCGCCACGGCCAGCACCAGCAACGGCAGCAGCAGCACGAGCGTCCGGCGATCTTCACGCGACCACATCACCAGGCGGCTTTATCCGACAACAGCAACCGGCGGTAACGCTCCGACGGCGACGCCATCGTCTCGGTGACCGACAACGATGCCCTCGTGGCAGAGCTCGAGCGTAGGTGCGGCCTGCGGCCCGGCTGCGAACAAGGCAACTAGCTTCGCAGGGCGGCTATCAGCGACTTGCTGCTCATCGTCATATCACGACGGTCAATTCTGGGTCGGGCTGGCGGAGCACGTCGAGGGCGGAAGGTATGGCGTCGCCCGCATCGTCTTCGGCGCGGAGCCGTCCGATGAGGAGATTCTGCGATTCGTTACAAGCAAATGGGAGAAGCTCTCGTTCTTCGGTGGCGAACCGGCTGAGGCAAGCAAGCCCGCGAAGAACCCCAAGCGGCGCGCTCGCGAGGCGGCGAAAGCCCTCAAGCAGCCAGCGATGAACACCAAGGCGCAGCAGGCTCTCGCGGCACAGCGGGAAGCGATGAAGCGGGAGTCGGCTCAAGCAAGAAGCCAGCGTCGCGCGGATGAGGCGGAGGCGCGCTTCGAGCAGCGAAAGCTGAAGCGCAAGCAGAAGCATCGTGGGCATTGATCGCCATTTGCAGCAAAGCAAACCATATACAGCAGCGGCGCCAGTTCCACTTGAAGCCGACGCCGCGTAGACGCTGATGGTGACGGCTATGCACGGGCACGGTCGCGCCACCGCACTTCACAGCTTGTTTCTCAAGTATTTGGGACGCACACGCGGCGTTCAAAAATGCGGAGCGACTCCGCATGGCTCGAGACTGAGCCGAGGTGCCCTACTTCTCGCCCTCCAGCAGCCCCACGATGCGGTCGATGTCGACGGCAAAGCGAGGCCTTCCCTCGCGCTCGTAGCGGTCGAGGTATGCCTGGCACTCGGAGACAATGCGCTTGGTGTTGACGTCGATGATGCGCTGGAGCGTCTCGTAGTAGGCCGAGCCCTCGGTCCTGAAGCGGCGCTGGTAGGCCTTGGTTATGGGGAACATCTTGATGTAGTGGATGCCGTGGCGGCAGCCGGGGCGCGTCGTGGGGCGGGGTGGCAACGCAAAGTACTGGTCTTTGGGCACGTTAGGGGCGACGTTGGAACGCAGCGGCACAGCGAAGTCCCTGCGCTTCCCGCGGAAACGCAGCCTCACCACCACGATACAGGGGCGATTGTGCTTAAGCATAAGTTCGCGGTCGCCCTCGACGAGGTCGAAGAAGTCCTGGGAGATGGATACGATCTTCATCGGTTACGCCCCCTTCATACGAAGCGGGGCCCGCATCGCTGCAGGCCCCTACAGGTGGGCGATATTCTACGCCTTGCGGCACCCCGTCGCCCACGGAGGTTAAACGTACACGTAAGCCGTACTCTGAAAGCCGCGGCTTCCGGCAAGTAGTTTATACCACGAAAGGTCGCTTTCAATGCGCATAGCTCGCAAAATAGCACGCGCTGGGCCGTCACCCCTGGCCGTTACCCTCCAATCTTCATTGGAGTCAGCAGGTCAATTCATATAGTTATGGGGGTATATCATAAAGGGAATCAAATTTATACCCCATAACTAAGGAATTTTCTATTCCCACTCGATGGCTAGAGCCCTGGTGTAATTGACTGGATCACCGTTCCGGGAACCGGTATCGACCTACCTGTCCGCCAAACTCCTTCTTCAGCTCCAGCCTAGTATCTGACTCGCGCTGTTATAAGCGAAAACCGAAGAGATGCATCTTTGCCAAGAAAATAAGGTTAGCCTTATCTTACTGCATGATTCGTGTGTTATGGTTAGATGGCTCTAACTTTTTGGGGGCGATAGCCATGCACGAACGCAAGGACTTCTGGGACAAGAATGCCGGTCGGTACGACCGTTTCATGCGAAACGACCGGGCGGCGTATGAGAAGATGTATGGGCTGATCCGGCCGGTGGTGAAAGAAAAAACCGTACTGGAGGTTGCCACCGGCACGGGGCTTATCGCAAAGAGCATCGTGAATACAGCGGCGCATATCGAGGCTACGGACGCTTCTGCACAGATGATCCTTGAAGCAAAACGGGACAATCAATCCGCAAAGCTGCACTTTTCCGTACAAGATATGTTCCGCCTGCCCTATGCACAGAAGTCCTTCGAAGTGGTGATCGTGTCCAACGCGCTTCACATAGTGCCGCATCCGGAAAAGGCCCTGCAAGAAATCAGGCGGGTGCTGAAGGACGACGGTGTGCTCATCGCGCCCACCTTTACCCATGCGGGAAACTCGTTTTCCGGCAAGGTCAAAGCCTTTTTCATGAAGCTGGCAGGCTTTCCTCTCCACAGCAGGTGGACGAGCGCGGAATACCTGCGCTTCCTACGGCAAAACGGCTGGACGGTGCGGAAAAGCGCTGTTCTGAAAGCATCTTTTCCGCTGACCTATGCCGAATGTGTGAAATCGGAGGTGTGATAAGATGTCATTTTTTGAGAACACCAGAAAGCCTGTGGGGCTTGGCGGGAAAATCATGGTCGCCACAATGAACCTGGGGCACAGTCCTGTGGCACGGTGGGGACTTTGCTTTTTGGAGCTTACTCTGGACGCCAAGGTGTTGGACTGCGGCTGCGGCGGAGGGGCGAACATCAAGAGACTTCTGAAAAAATGCCCGGAGGGTATTGTCAAGGGCATTGACTATTCCCCCGTCAGTGTGGAGAAATCCAAAAAGGTCAACGAGGCCGCCATAGCGGAGGGACGCTGCGCTGTTCTGCAAGGCAGCGTGGCGGATATGATGTTTGCTGATAACTGGTTCGATGCGGTAACGGCCTTTGAGACCGTCTATTTCTGGCCTGATCTGCCGCGGTGCTTCCGGGAGGTTTACCGGGTGCTGAAGCCCGGCGGGACATTTCTCATCTGCAACGAGAGCAGCGGCGATACGGACAAGGACAAGAAGTGGACGGAGATCATCGGCGGCATGACCATCTACAAGGACGCCGAGCTGAAGACGTATCTGGAGCAGGCGGGCTTTCACGATGTGCAGATACACAAAAAGAAAAGCTGGCTCTGCATTACGGCGTGGAAATGAGGGGGCTAAATCATGAGTATCTTTGCATCTATCTTACGCAGCGTATACAAGCTCTCCGGCGCGAAAAAGGCGTTCGCCTTGCCGGAGGATGCACTGCGAAAGGAAATTGAAAAGCAGAACCGGCATCGTGGCGTTTTTACGCCCACCGACCGCAAGGCATATTATGAAACGATCGCGGTAAATGGCTTTCCCTGCCTGATCGTGCGAGAGCATCCGAAGCCGTCCGAGCGCGCGATCCTCTACTTCTTCGGCGGCGGTATGGTGATCGGCCCGGACAAAGGCGACCTGCCTGTGATGCGTAAGCTCTGCCGCGAGACCGGCTGTGATGTGTGGTTTCCGTTTTACCCGCTCTGCATGGAACATTGTATTACCGAGACCTACGCGATGGTGTACGAATGCTATCGAAAAATGATTACACTATACGGCGGCGGAAATGTCAGTACCTGCGGCTTTTCCTCTGGCGGTGCGCTGGCTTTGGGGATCGCGGCGCACAACAACGCGCAGCCAGAGCCGCTGCCGCAGCCAAGACACATTGTCGCCGTATCCCCCGGCGAGGTGCCGTGGAACGATGCGGAAAGGGCGCGGATGCAGGCGCTCAATGAAAGGGATGTTTCCATCGACTATGCCTTTATGGTGACGGTGGAAAAATTCATGCGGCATGGCTGCGAGAAGGTGCCGGACTATATGCTCTCCGGCTCCCGGGGAGATTTTACCGGCGTAGGCGATATTCACTTCTTCTATTCTGCCGACGAGGTGCTCTACGGTGCTTTGCCGGACTTTGAGGAAGCCTGCAAACGTGCAAATGTCCCCTATACGGTGTCCGCCCGCCCGAAGATGGTGCATTGCTACTGTATGCTGCCGATCTTCAAGGAGGCAAAGGAGGACTTCGTAAAGATTGTAGATTTTTTGAAGAAATGAGACCGGAAACGGTCGTGTGTTGATTGAAACACGGAGAGAAAACCATGGAACGAAAAGAGGCCATTCGCAGCGCATACCGACTGACAGGCGAAAGCAGCTTTTATGACGGCATGATCACCTGCTCCACCCTGAGCGGAAAAGCGGTGTGCCGTTTGGTGTGGGCAATGAACAAGGCGGAAAACGACGATTATCTGGAAAAGGCACTGTCCGGGATTCCGGAGCATTTCTCCGGCAAGCTGCTGGAAGTGCCGGTGGGAACAGGGATTCTGACCATGCCGGTTTATAAGACGATGCCCGAAGCGGACATCACTTGCCTCGATTACTCGGCGGATATGATGGGGCAGGCATGGGAAAAGGCTGACCGTCTGCACCTGAAAAATGTAACCTTCCGGCAGGGCGATGTGGGTGCGCTTCCCTATGCAGACGACACCTTTGACATCGTTTTGTCGCTGAACGGCTTTCATGCTTTTCCGGACAAGGAGGCCGCTTATCGGGAGATTTTCCGGGTCTTGAGACCCGGCGGGACATTCTGCGGCTGCTTTTATGTGAAGGGCGAGCATAGGCGGACGGATTGGTTTGTCCGGCACGTTTATGAAAAAGCGGGTTTTTTCACACCGCCCTATGAGACGGCTTCCAGCCTGAAAGCACGGCTGGATGGAATGTATACGGATGTGGACATGGGAAACCTGAAAAGCATGGCGAGGTTTGTCTGCCGGAAAGCGGACTAAACCAGAGACGATTTCGTACGCAAAACAGAAAGCAAGGATGAAAACAAACAGATGAAAGACAAGAAGCTCCTATTCGACCGCAAAAGCCATGTGCTGTATTCAAAGCCTTGCAAGAAAGAAATCCTGGCGAAAATCGCCCTGCACTACCCGGAAGAGGAGCGGGAGACGGTTTGGGAGCAGGTACAGCGGCAGTATGCGGACTTCCTCTCCGACTGGCGCACCGACTTGGGCGGCAAAAAGAACTTCCACAACGGCGTAGGCGGCACCTACGACTGCATCGCCATTATGAGCTACTATGTAGCCTGCAAAGCTGTCACATCCTTCCGCGAGATCGAGGAGATGGAGGAAAACCTGATCCTGCCTATCTTCCGCAGGCTGCGGTTTGTGAACTGCAACAAGCCGTTCTGGAAGAAGCTGATGCACAGAGCGTTTGTGCGGGCGAAAAGCGGCTGCGACAAATGGCACGATTACGAGATGTCGGTTGCGCCTTATGAAACCGACAAGCCTATTTATTATGAATTTACGGCGTGCCCGGCAGCGGAGTTTGCTATCAAGCACGGTCTTACGGATATTATGCCCGCCCTGTGTAATGTGGACTTTGCGTCTATGGAGCTGCTCCACGCAAGGCTGGTGCGGACGACCACCTGCGTGGACGGCTGCCGATGTGATTATACCATCTGCGGAGATAAAGACCCATACTTAAAGGAACATCCCGAATACAGAGACGATGCGGGCTTCAGGAGGAATCGGTAATGCTTTTACAGGTGATTTTGGAAGGCATAGGACTTGGCGTTCTGCTCATTTTGGTTTGCGCCATCGGTATCCGCAAGGGCGCGGTGGGGATGGTGCATCTTTACAGCCCGGAAGTTCAGAACAGGTGTATAACGCTGGGACTTACAACACACGCGAAAATCAAGCGAAATGCTTTGATTTTCAAAGCTGTCTGCGTCCCCGGATACATCGCCTATGTGCTGGTCTGCGTCTATGCGCTCAACGGCGCAAAGGGCTTCGTTCAGGGCTTTTGGCAGCTGCTGGTCATACTGTCCGTTATGAATCTCATAGACCGATTTTGGGTTGACGGCTATTGGGTAGGACATACGAACGCATGGGAAATTCCGGGAACGGAAGACCTGAAACCCTACATTACAGCCAAGGATAAGGGCAAAAAGTGGCTGTTCGGCACAATTGGTATGGCGGTCATTTCGGCAGCACTGGCGGCGATTGTGTCGGTATTTATTCACTGAAGGAGATACCTATATGAAATATAAAATCGAGAAAAACACCGTACAGGAGACGCTGATCATTCCGTTGTATGCGCGGAAGGTCTGCTCAGAGCTGTATCCGAATCTCTACCAAGATGAAACGGCGGTGCGGCTGATTAACGAGATCGACTATGACTTTTCGGATGCTGATAAGAACGCCCGCAGTCTGATGCAGCGCTTCGGCTCGCTGGAGGTCGCTATGCGGCAGAACGATCTGGCATGGGAGGTACGGGATTATCTGAAATCTCACCCCAACGCGGCGGTGGTCAATCTGGGTTGCGGACTGGACAGCACAGGGAGAAGCTGCGACAACGGCAGTTGCAAGATTTATAATCTGGATCTCCCGGATGTGATCGCCGTGCGCAATGAACTGCTGCCCGCCGGAGAGCGGGAGGAAAACATCCCTTGCAACTTAAATGATACCGAATGGTTCGCAAAGATCGATGCCTCCGGCGGCGCGGTGTTCTTTGCCTCCGGCGTGTTCTACTACTTTCTGACGGAACAGGTCAAAGCATTGGTGCAAAAAATGGCGGACGCTTTCCCCAGTGGCGTGCTGGTATTTGATGCGGCGAACCGGACGGCGGTGAAAATAATTGCCAAGACATGGCTCAAGAGCGCGAAAATCAAGGATGTGGGCGCGTATTTCGCGGTTTCAGACGCAAAAAGTGAGCTTTCCCTGTGGGACAGCCGCTTGCAGGTCACGAGCCGCGGCTATATGCTGGGCTACAACGATCTCCACGATCCATCCGTCAGCGGTTTTTTCCGTTTTCTCGCCAGAGTCGGCGACGGAGTGATGAAAATGCAGATCGTGAGGATCAAATTCGGCGGCAGGTAATGAAATACACCGGGATGCCTTGGGACATATGGGCGTTGATTACACCGTTGTTTTGAGAGTAGCTTTGGGAAGAAGAAACACTAAGATCATTCCGATGCCGCCATCGCGGCCATCGGTTTGACATATATAATAGGAGGACAATCATTATGAAAAAAATCGGTTTATTTGCTGCGGGTGTGCTGTTCGGCACGGCGGGCATCAAGCTGCTGGGCAGCAGGGATGCCAAGAAGGTCTACGCCCACACCACCGCCGCCGCGCTGCGTGCCAAGGAGGATGTGATGAAAACGGTCACCGCCGTACGGGAGGGCGCGGATGACATCTACGCAGAAGCCAAGGCCATCAACGAGCGCCGCGCAGAGGCGGAGGCCGCCGCTGTGGTGGAGGACGCTTCCTTAGAGGACGCTAAGGCGGAGTGATCCATGAAATGCACGATCCTACATGATTTGCCGGGGCGGCTGCGGGTACACCTGTGCTGCGGACGGATGACGTTATCCCAAGCGGATGTGCTGGAATACTATCTGCGCGCCCAGGACGGCGTGCAGGCGGTCAGGGTCTACGACCGGACGCAGGACGCGGTGGTGCTCTATGACGCGGAGCGTGGAAGCATACTCCGTGCGCTGGCAGTATTCTCCTTCGCCAAGGCGGATGCCATGGAGCTGGTGCCGGAGCATACCTCCCGTGCACTGAACCGGGAGTTTGAGGATAAGCTGGCTATCGCCGTCATGCGGCGGTGCGTCTCCAAGCTGTTTCTACCTGCGCCCATCACCTCGGCACTGGCACTGCTCCGCTCCGTAAAGTACATCCGGGAGGGGCTTTCGGCACTGTGGCACGGCAAACTGTCCGTCGCCGTGCTGGATGCCACCGCTGTTACGGTGTCCATGGCACGGGGCGATTTTGCCACCGCCGGCTCCGTTATGTTCATGCTGCATCTGGGCGAAATTCTGGAGGAGTGGACCCACAAAAAGTCCGTGGCCGACCTTGCCTCCGCCATGAGCCTGCGGGTGGACAGCGTCTGGCAGCAGGTAAACGGCGCCGAGGTGCTGACGAAGATCACCGACGTGAAGCCGGGCGACCGTATCGTGATCCGCACCGGCGGCATGATCCCGCTGGACGGCCGGGTGGTGGAGGGGGAGGCCATGGTGAACCAGTCCTCCCTCACCGGCGAGTCCATGCCCGTGGCCAAGCACCCCGGCAGTCCCGTCTATGCCGGGACGGTGGCGGAGGAAGGCGAGTGCGTCATCTCCGTGGAGAAATCCTCCGGCAGCGGGCGGTATGACCGGGTGGTTCGCATGATCGAGGAGTCGGAGAAGCTGAAATCCACCGCCGAGGACAAGGCGTCCCGGATGGCGGACAGGCTGGTGCCCTATACACTGGGCGGCACGGCGCTGACGTATCTGCTGACCCGGAACGTGACGAAAATGCTCTCGGTGCTGATGGTGGACTTCTCCTGCGCCCTGAAGCTGGCCATCCCCATCGCGGTGCTGTCCGCCATGCGGGAGAGCAGCGGCCATCACATCTCCGTCAAGGGCGGACGCTTTTTGGAGGCGGTGGCCAAGGCGGACACCATTGTGTTCGACAAGACCGGCACGCTGACCTATGCGACGCCCACCGTGGCGGCGGTCATCCCCTTCGGCGGCCACGATGAGGCGGAAATGCTCCGGCTTGCCGCCTGTCTGGAGGAGCATTACCCGCATTCCATGGCAAACGCCGTGGTAGCGGAGGCAAAGCGGCACGCTCTCACCCACGAGGAGTACCATTCGCAGGTGCAGTATGTGGTGGCCCACGGCATCTCCAGTATGGTGGAGGGCAAGAAGGTCATTATCGGCAGCGCCCACTTCGTCTTTGAGGACGAGGGCTGCCGCATCCCGGAGGGAGAGCAGCCGAAATTTGACGCGCTGCCCGCCGCGTATTCCCACTTGTACCTCTGCATAGACGGGGAGCTGGCGGCAGTCATCTGCATCCACGATCCCCTGCGCCGGGAGGCACGGGAGGCGGTAAGAGCACTGCACGAGAGCGGCTTTACCAATGTGGTGATGATGACCGGCGACAACCGCCGCACGGCGGAGGCTGTGGCCGCCGAGGTGGGCGTGGACGCCGTGTATGCCGAGGTGTTGCCAGAGGACAAGGCCGCGTTTATCCGGCAGGAAAAGGCGAAGGGCCACACCGTTATCATGGTGGGCGACGGCGTCAACGATTCTCCCGCCCTCTCCGAAGCAGACGCGGGCATCGCCATCTCCACCGGCGCGGCTATCGCCCGGGAGATCGCCGACATCACCGTTGCCTCGGAGGATCTGTTTGCGCTGGTAACGCTGCGCAGGCTCGGTGAGGCACTGATGGAGCGTATCCACGGCAGCTACCGCTTCATCGTGGGCTTCAACCTGACGCTGATCGCACTGGGCGTGGCGGGGGTACTGCCACCTGCCACCTCGGCACTGCTGCACAACGGGTCCACCCTGGGCATCAGCCTGCGGAATATGACCGATCTGCTGGACGATGAAGAAAATCCCCGAAAATAAGCAAGAAAGTGAGGGAGCAGAGAGGCGGCAAGGTGCTTCTCTGCTCCTTGCAGACGCTGTGTTATTAGCGTTAGGGGGGCAGATAAACGCGGAGCATAACAAAGCCCGTATCAGTTTAACTGGTACGGGCTTTGTTGAATAATAAGACCGGCGGAGACCGATGCCGCCAGCAGGACACAGAACACAGCATCTCACGCCGAGAACCGAAGCGACAGATAATTGCTCTTGCGGCGCTTTAAGTCGATGCCCCGTGTTTCGGCGGAGGCGGAAAGCGTCTCGGCGATGCGGATGACACGCAAAGCCATCGGCACGGTCAGTATTTCGATATAGGATGGCAGCGCTCGCAGCTTCTGAAGCGGTGTTGCAAATGCGCCCCGCGTCCGGATGGACTGCCGCAGTACCGTTGTGGCGATTCTGGAACGCCGGGAGTAGACAGGCTGCACCGTCAACTTCAAGACCTACACCAACTCCATTTGGGACAAGAAGCAACGAGAAAATCCCATTGAGAAACGAGCAATCTTCCTCAACACGCATGAGCGCATTATCGACGATGATGTGTTTGAAAAGGTGCAGGAGATCCGCTCATCCGCGTCAAGGTATTGGAACGGCTGGTTCTCAAGCACATTCAGGCGGTTATGGGGTATATCCTGCGCCATGAGGATTATTTCCGCACGATCATGGAGGAACAGCTCCGCGTGGAAAGCTGTGAGCAAATCCGCATCCGCAGAAAGCGTCTGGAAAGCAACGAGCGGCGTATTGCCGAGCTGAAAAGGCTATTCATCAAGATTTATGAGGACAACGCCAGCAGGCGGCTGACGGATGAACGCTATGATATGCTGAGCCAGACCTATGAAGCGGAGCAGAAACAGTTGGAAGTGGAAGCGATCACCTTGCAGCAGGAGATTGAAGTACAGGAACGACAGAACGAAAACATTGAGAAGTTCATTCAGAAAGCGCACAAGTATGTGGGCATTGAGGAACTGGACGGCTACGCGCTGCGTGAGCTGGTGTCCGCAATCTATGTGGACGCTCCGGACAAGTCCAGCGGCAAGCGGGTGCAGCACATCCATATCAAGTTCGACGGGCTGGGCTTTATCCCTCTGGATGAACTGATGAAAAAGGAAACAGCGTGACCGAAGTCACGCCGTACCCTATGGAAACACAAGGTTTTCATCATTTTTTGATTTTACTGTTTTACGACCACCCGGCAATTCGCCGCGGGGCTTTGTAAAGCGGGAAAAGTTGGCTGTTCCGGCCGCGAAAAAACAGCCACCCGGATGGGTGGCTGTTTTTTGCTTGCAAAAGAACTTACTTCAGCTCGACCTTGCCGCCGGCCTCTTCGACCTGCTTCTTCATAGCCTCGGCATCGTCCTTGGACAGGCCTTCCTTCAGGGTGTGGGGCACGCCCTCAACGGCAGCCTTGGCCTCGGCCAGGCCCAGACCGGTGATTTCGCGGACGACCTTGATGACCTTGATCTTCTGAGCGGCGTCGAAGCCAGCCAGGACCACGTCGAACTCGGTCTTCTCCTCGGCAGCAGGGGCAGCACCGCCGGCAGCGGGAGCAGCCATAGCAGCGGCGGAAACGCCGAACTCTTCCTCGAGAGCGTGGACGAGCTCAGAGAGCTCCAGGACGGTAAGGCCTTTGATTTCTTCGATCATAGCGGTAACTTTCTCGCTCATTGTAATGATCCTCCAATTTTAAGATATTTGTTTTAGTTTTTGAGTTGGGTGCAGACGGTTACTCTGCGGACGCTTCCTCGGCGGGAGCACCGTTCTTCTCGGCGATCTGCTTGAGGACGCAAGCCAGGCCCGAAATGGGAGCCAGCATGGTGCCAAGCACCTGTGCCTGCAGGACGGGCAGTGCGGGGATCGCGGCCAGAGCATTGACGGTGGCCATGTCGACGACCTTGCCGTCCATGAAGCCGCCCTTGATCTCGAACTTACCGTTGAGCTTCTTGGCAAAGTCGGCGATCACGCGCGCGGGGGCGACGGGATCGGCAGCGATGGCAAGAGACGTGGTACCGTTCAGCTGATCATCGAGCTCATTGAGGCCGACGTTGTTGAAAGCAAAGCGGAGCAGGGTGTTCTTGACAACTGCATACTCGACATCGTTCTTACGGCACTCAGCGCGGAGCTCGGTGTCTTCCGCGACGGTGATGCCCTTGTAGTCAACGATAACGCCGGCAGCTGCGCCCTGCAGCTTCTCGGTCAGAGAGGCCACGATTGCCTGCTTTTCAGACAGAACTTTTGCGTTAGGCATTTCTTGAGTTCACCTCCATTGGATTTTGCGGCACGCCTCGCGTGCCAGGGGAAAGAGGCGTTCTAAAAAGGAAACCGTCCTCATGCAGGACATGAGGACGGTAAAGCAATCAATAAATGTTTGCCATCCTCGGCAGGACTTACGAGACGAATCTCACCTGCTGTCTTTGGAACGCTCTAATAGTATATCCAGAGTTGGCAGCATTGTCAACCCCAAATATCGTTTTTTCCGCAAAATACCCCATATTTGCGCCGCGCACAGTGCAAATCATTTTTCTGACGACATGCGCGTCAAAAATAATCCAATTTGATTTTTCTGACGACATGCGCGTCAGAAAAATACCGCGGCTCAGCCGCGATCGCGCGGCGACACCAGTTCGCAAACTGGTGAGGGGGAATCTAAAGGGGGGACAGCGTCCCCCTCTTTAAGTTTTCTTAGATCTTTGCGGTGTTCATCTTGACGCCGGGGCCCATGGTGGAGGCGGCGACGCAGGACTTGATATACTGGCCCTTGGAAGCGGCGGGCTTGGCCTTGATGATAGCACCCATGAGAGCGTTGAAGTTCTCAGCGAGCTTCTCGGGGCCGAAGGAAACCTTACCGATGGGGCAGTGGATGATGTTGGTCTTGTCGAGACGATACTCGACCTTACCGGCCTTGGACTCCTGAACAGCCTTGGCGACGTCGGGAGTGACGGTACCGGCCTTCGGGGACGGCATCAGGCCCTTAGGACCGAGCACCTTACCGAGACGGCCGACAACACCCATCATGTCAGGGGAAGCGACGACGACATCGAAGTCGAACCAGTTTTCCTTCTGGATCTTCTCGACGAGGTCCATCTCGCCGACATAGTCAGCGCCGGCAGCCTTGGCAGCCTCAGCCTTGTCGCCCTTGGCGAAGACGAGAACGCGGACGTTCTTGCCGGTGCCGTTGGGGAGGACGATGGCGCCGCGGACCTGCTGGTCAGCGTGACGGGAGTCGACGCCCAGCTTGACGTGCAGCTCGACGGTCTCGTCGAACTTCGCGGAAGCGGTCTTGCAGATCAGGCCGAAGCCCTCTGCGGCGTCATACTGAGTGTTCTTTTCGATCTGCTTTGCAGCATCCTGATACTTTTTACCTCTAAACATTGTTCACACCCTCCTTATTCTTCGACGACAACGCCCATGGAGCGTGCGGTACCGGCGATCATGCTCATCGCGGACTCGAGAGTGCTCGCGTTGAGGTCACGCATCTTCATCTCAGCGATCTTCTGGACAGAGGCCTTGGAAATGGTAGCGACCTTGGTCTTGTTGGGGACGCCGGAGCCAGACTCGATGTTGCATTCCTTCTTGATGAGGATGGCAGCGGGAGGAGTCTTGGTGACGAAGGAGAAGGAACGGTCGGCATACACCGTGATGACAACGGGGATGATGAGGCCCATGTCGTTCTTGGTGCGCTCGTTGAATTCCTTGGTGAACGCAGCGATGTTGACGCCGTGCTGACCGAGCGCGGGGCCAACGGGGGGTGCGGGAGTTGCTTTGCCTGCAGGGATCTGCAGCTTAACGTAACCGGTGATCTTCTGTGCCATGAGAGGCACCTCCTTAATATTGAATGTGGTAACGACCGGCGATTCCGGCCGCCCTTGGCGAGACTGAACGTCTCTCCCACGTTTGCCGCATACGCGGCTCATCGCTTTTAGCGGTGATTACGGTTCTACGACCTCGACCTGATCGAGCTCCAGCTCGACCGGCGTTTCGCGTCCGAACATGGACACGACCACGCACACCTTGTTCTTCTCTGCGTCGATCTCTTCGACCGTGCCGAGGAAGGACGAAAGCGGGCCGTCGGTGATCTTGACCTGATCGCCGACATTGTAGCGCACGACGATCTCTCGCCGTTCCATGCCGAGCGCCAGGACTTCCTCTTCCGTCAGAGGAATGGGTTCATTGTTCGCCGTGCCGACAAAGCCGGTCACACCGCGAATGTTGCGGATCAGATGCCAGGTGTCGTCCGTCATAATCATCTTGACGAGCACATAGCCCGGGAAGACCTTGCGTTCGACTTCCTTCGTCTCGCCCGAGTCGGTCACTTCCGTGACGGTCTCCAGCGGGATCTGGATGTCGAGGATCATGTCCTCCAGATGACGGTTGGCGACGAACTTCTCGATGGCCGTCTTGACTGCGTTTTCATAGCCGGAGTAAGTATGCGCGACATACCACTTAGCATTATCAGCCATGACTGCTCTCCTGTCAGCCCGCGAGACCGATCAGCAGGTGCACTGCGGAAACGGCCACGTAGTCGAAGATCCAGATGCAGGCGCCGACAACGAGGGAGCACAGCAGCACAGTGCCGGTGTTCTTCGCAGTGGTGGATGCGGTGGGCCATACGACCTTTTTCAGTTCGCTTCTCATTTCACGGAACCACTTGCTGCGGTCCTTTTTCTTCTTTTCTTCTGCCATGTTTCAACAGCCTTTCCTAATTACTTGGTTTCGGTGTGGACGGTGTGCTTCTTGCAGAAGGGGCAGTACTTGTTCAGCTCAAGCTTGTCCGGGGTGTTCTTCTTGTTCTTCATCGTGTTGTAGTTTCTCTGCTTGCACTCGTTGCATCTGAGCGTGATCTTAATGCGCATCTAACGGCACCTCCTTATTTACTCAGCTCCGTTTGCCAAAAGCGGCATGAAGCTGGCGATTGCCTCCCTGCTCTCAAATTTGAGGGGTGCTTTTCCCTTGCGTGCCGAGAAGCAAAAGCGCGCAAAAAGAAAGCCCTCTTTCACAGGTAAGTAAGATGATACCACATGTCATGTCCAGCCGTCAAGCACTTTTTGCACGTTTTTGCAGAAAATCGCGCAGATTTTGCGCTCTTTCCCCTGTTTTTTCTCTCCCGCTGCCTCTCTTGACGCGATTTTTCCGTTTCCGCACGCCACTTCCCTGCCCTGCGCTTGCTTTTTGGGTGAAAATCCTGTATGCTGGCAGTCAAAAGAAACGCTCAGGAGGCAATTTTATGAAAATCATGGCCATCGACTACGGCGACGCGCACACCGGCGTCGCGATCTCCGACCGCACGCTGACGCTCACTGGATTTTCGACCGTTATCACCGCGTACCGGCCCGAAGCGGTCATCGAAAAGCTGCTGCCGCTCATCTCCGAGCACGAGGTCTCAGAGCTCGTGCTCGGCCACCCACTCAACATGGACGGCACGCGCGGCCCCCGCGCAGAAAAGGCCGAGGGCTTTGCCGAGATGCTGCGCGAGGCCACGTCGCTCCCCGTCACGCTCTGGGATGAGCGCCGCACGACCGTCGATGCGCACAATATTCTATTGAATAATGGCAAGCGCGCCAAGGAGCGCAAGAAAACCGTCGACGCCGTCGCGGCGAGCCTGATGCTTGAAGGTTACTTAACCTTCAAAAAACGTCAAGGGTAACATATCACAGCGCGGCAGCGCTGTACTTTGTTCCCCTGCGCCGCGCAGGGAAGCGGGACAAAGGGGCCATTCTCTTTTGCAAAAGAGAATGGCCCCTTTGAAACCCCAAGAGAAAGGCTTTTGATTGGCAGTCTGAGGCTTGAATGACACTTATACCTCCGGAATGGGAATGTCTGCGCGCGGCGTT
>OHTB01000040.1_pt1 | contig 88076 bp, 107 predicted proteins | sample 1578771 | NCBI WGS metagenome assembly OHTB01 (sample SAMEA3879516, study PRJEB24766) | human gut metagenome | biome: human-associated habitat; feature: feces | place: USA | collected 1985/1987 | reverse complement strand
AGATCATTGCAACTGTGCTGGCCATGGTCATGGCTCTGGCACTGTGCACCACCGCGTTCGCGGCAACCTATTCTGACGCTTATACGTGGAATAATGGTTGGACGAAGTACGACCTGAATGGCAAGAGCATTTCCTATACCTCTCCCACTGAGGTCAAGACCGACGGCAAGGTCACCGGCGGCACCGTTGGCTACTACATCGTTGAGGGCGTTGAAGGTGACGCCAATCTGGTTGAGGTTGCCAAGGCTGACGCTACTTTCCAGATGAAGGTTGACGGCGTTGTTAAGTATCTGGCTCCCTGCGCTTACACTGCGTACACTGCTGTTGGTACTTCTGTTAAGGCTGGCACCAAGTGCGGTGACTATGACAAGGATGTCTATGGTTCTAAGAAGCTGGTCAAGGTTGAGGATGATTTGTATGTCGTTAATGATAATGGCGAAACCCACATCCTGCTGAACGGCAGCGTTGTCCCCGCCACCAAGGTTGACGAGCCCGCTATCGTTGATCACCAGTGGGCTACCATCGAGGGCAAGATCGTTCTCGATGAGGATGACCTGGCGAAGCTGGCTGAGGTTAAGGGTACCGTGGTTTGCAAGGCTTGCAACACCAAGGCTACCGTGACCAATGACAAGACTATCATCCCCATTGACGCTACTGTTTTGGAAGTCATTGATAACGAGGTTTGGATGTTCTGGACTAAGGGCACCACTACTCCCTCCACCGACAAGGGTAACACCACTTCCCCCAAGACCTTTGACGCTGGCATCGCTATGTACGTCGGTATGGCTCTGACCTCCGTCGCCGGCTCCGCCCTCGTCATCGGCAAGAAAAAGGAGTTCTAATTAAACTCAAAAAAGAGAAAGGCCCATTGGGCCTTTCTTTTTTTGTGCTTATTTATCCCTGGCCTAACGGCCGGGGATAGATAATATCTCACCCCTGACAGGGTGAGATAAATATATAACCCTCCCGCTGCCGCGGGAGGGATAGTAAATGCTGCGTTCCTACGGGGCCTTTCTTTTTTTGTGGCACCTCATCCGTCACGGCTAAAAACTTTTGCGAAAAAAGAGGATTTGAGGAAGTTTTTTGGTATAGTATATTGTCAGATTTATTTTGCACCGCGGTTCGGTGGGGGAAAGGAGGGCTTTTCGTGCATTTCAGCGACCAGTTTCTGGACGAAGTGGTGGCGCGGAACGACATCGCGGACGTGGTATCCAGCTACGTGACGCTGACGCGCAAGGGCGGCAACCTGTTCGGCCTGTGCCCCTTCCACAACGAGAAAACGCCCTCGTTCTCCGTGGCGCCGGACAAGCAGATCTACCACTGCTTCGGCTGCAAAAAGGGCGGCGGCGTCATCAATTTCATCATGGAGATCGAGGGCCTGTCATTCCCGGAGGCGGTGGAGTTCCTGGCCAAGCGGGCCAACATCCCGCTGCCGGCGGAGGACGAGGCCCGCAGCAACGCCGACCGGCTGCGGCGGCGGGTGCTGGAGCTGAACCGCGCGGCGGCGCGGTGGTACTACGACCAGCTGCAGCTTCCGCAGGGTGCGGCGGTGCAGGCGTATCTGGGCAAGCGGCAGATACGGCGGGGTATCGCGGTGCGCTTCGGCATGGGCGCTTCGTTGGACCAGTGGGACGCGCTGCTCCGCGCCATGACAGACAAGGGCTTCACCAAGCAGGAGCTGCTGGCCTCCGGGCTGGTGGTCAACGGGAAAAACGGCGGACTGTACGACAAATTCCGCAACCGGCTGATGCTGCCGGTCATCGACGTGCGGGGCGACGTGGTGGGCTTCGGCAGCCGCGTGATCGACAAGTCGGAGCCGAAATACATGAACACCACCGAAACGGTGGCGTACAGCAAACGCCGGGTGCTCTACGGCCTGAACCTGGCCAAAAAGACCAAGCGGCCCAACATGATCCTGTGCGAGGGCAACCTGGACGTGGTGACGCTGCATCAGGCGGGGTTCGACAACGCGGTGGCCTGCATGGGCACGGCGCTGACCCAGGAGCAGATACGTCTGCTGAGCCGCTTCACCAAGGAGCTGGTGCTGTGCTACGACAACGATGGCGCGGGCCAGATGGCCACGGACCGGGCGCTGGAGCTGCTGCAGAACAGCGAGTTCACCGTGAAGGTCCTGCGTCTGCCGCAGCGATTGGTGGATGGACATTATGTAAAGCAGGATGCCGACGACTTTATCAAATACCAGGGCAGGGACGCGTTTGAGCAGCTGCTTTCCGGCAGCGCAAACGGAATTGAATTCACGATGTCTGAGATCGCGGCCAAGTATGACCTGAAGGACGACAAGGGCCGCATCGCCTACGCGGGGGAGATTGCTGAAACATTATGTAAACTAAATGATCCCGTGGAACGGGAGGTATATACCACCCGGGCCGCCGAGGCGGCGTCCCTGCCGGTAGAGGCCATGCGGATGGAGGTCCAGCGGGCCGCCAAGCGGGTGCAGGCCAAGGCGAGGAAGGCGCAGGAGCGTCAGGAGATGAACCCGATATCGGCCCTGCAGCCCGCGGACCGCAGCATCCGCTATCAGAATGTACGCAGCGCGCTGGCGGAGGAGGGCGTTATCCGTCTGCTGATGCAGGACGAGAGCCTGTTCCCGCCGGAAATGCCGGTGCAGCCGGAGGAATTTTCCTCACCGCTGCTGGGGCGCATCTACGGTGAGCTGTGGCAGCGGCGGGGGCACGCGAGCATGGCGGCGCTGGCCGCGGTGCTGACATCGGAGGAGATGAACCACCTGACGGCGCTGCTGCAAAAACCGGAATCCGCAGCCAACGCGCCGCAGGCGCTGGCGGATTACATACGCATCATTCGGGAAGAACACACCAAGCGCACCGGCGGCACGGATCCGCTGGCGGCGGCGCTGGAGACGTATAAAGATAAAAAAGGTTACGGAGGAAAGCGAACATGACCGAAGAAAAGTACACCGCGGAGCAGTTGGAGCAGATGGCGGACCAGCTCTTGCAGGAGAACGCGCCGGCGCAGGAGAAGCCCGCCAAGGGCGGCCTGGACGAAAAGACCATCGCGTCCCTGCCGGCGGCCGCGCTGCTGAACAGCAACGAGAAGCTGCGCGACCTGTTCACCAAGGGCAAGAAGAAGGGCAAGCTGGATGCCGGTGAGTTGTCCGACGTGCTGGACGAGCTGGACCTGGAGAGCGAGCAGATGGACTCCATCTACGACTCTCTGGAGCAGTTGGGCATCGAGGTAGGCAGCGAGGATTTCCTGGCCGACCTGCCCGATGAGGATGGCGAGCCCGCTATGGATGAGATCGCCGAGATCGAGGAGGAGGAGCTGGTCGACCCCAACACGCTGGTGGACAGCTTCAACATTGACGATCCCGTGCGTATGTACCTGAAGGAGATCGGCAAGGTGCCCCTGCTGACCGCCGATCAGGAGGTGGAGCTGGCCACCGTTATGTCCGCCGGCCGCGAGGCCGAGGCGCGTGTGGCGCAGGCCGAGGCGGACGGCGAGACCATCCCTGAGTCGGAGATGGTCGAGCTGAAAAAGCAGATCAAGGCCGGCGAGAAGGCCAAGCAGCAGCTGGCCGAGGCCAATCTGCGTCTGGTGGTGTCCATCGCCAAGCGCTATGTGGGCCGCGGTATGCTGTTCCTGGACCTGATCCAGGAGGGCAATCTGGGCCTGATCAAGGCCGTGGAGAAGTTCGACTACACCAAGGGCTATAAGTTCTCCACCTACGCCACCTGGTGGATCCGTCAGGCCATCACCCGCGCCATCGCCGATCAGGCGCGTACCATCCGCATCCCCGTCCACATGGTGGAGACCATCAACAAGGTCATCCGTGTGTCCCGCCAGCTGCTGCAGGAGTTGGGCCACGACCCCAGCCCCGAGGAGATCAGCGCCGAGATGAATATGCCCGTGGACAAGGTCCGCGAGATATTGAAGATCGCCCAGGAGCCCGTGTCGTTGGAGACGCCCATCGGCGAGGAGGAGGACAGCCATCTGGGCGACTTCATCCCCGACGAGGCCGCGTCCGAGCCCAGCGAGGCCGCCAGCTTCACACTGCTGAAGGAGCAGCTGGTGGACGTGCTGGGTACCCTGACGCCCCGGGAGGAGAAGGTGCTGAAGCTGCGCTTCGGTATCGAGGACGGCCGTACCCGCACGCTGGAAGAGGTAGGCAAGGAGTTCAACGTCACCCGTGAGCGCATCCGCCAGATCGAGGCCAAGGCCCTGCGTAAGCTGCGGCACCCCTCCCGCAGCAAGAAGCTCAAGGACTTCCTGAACTGAGGCGGACCATGAAGCGGGTAGTTCTGGCGCTGCTGGCGGTGCTGCTGCTGGCGCCGTCCCTGGCCTGGGGCGACGACAGCCGGCACTATGAATTCCGCCTTGCCGCCAACGGAGAGGCGACGTACCATGCCGCCGCCGGCGATACCGTAACGGTATCGCTTACCCTGTGCCGGACCACCGGCACAGGGCCGATGTTCGCCATGCAGGACGAGATATGCTTCGATCCTGCCTTCTTCGCCTATCAGCCTGATGGCACCCTGCTCCGCGAGGGCGTCAAGACGACGCTGGTCACGCTGCGTGATGGCCGTCAGGCGGTCTACATGAACTACGTAGACTTTGGCGGCGGTGCGGACTGGGCGGATGAGACGGTCGTCGGCTCCTTTCAGCTGAAGGTCCTGGCCGACGGCGGTGCGTCCGCCATAACCGGCAGCCATTACCTGGTGTCCACCGAGGACGGCATGGGCCGCTATGCCGCCGCTGCCCGGGACGTCACGGTGGTGGTGTCAGAGCAGTGCCGCGTGACCTTCCAAAGTAACGGCGGCAGCGGCGTAGCGCCGGCGGAGGTGCTCCGTGGAACGCCTCTGGCGCCGCCGCAGGCGCCCACCCGCTCGGGCTATCGCTTCACCGGCTGGTACAGTGACTACGACCTGACCCGCCCCTGGGATTTCAATGCGCCGGTCACGGCGGATATGACGCTGTATGCCGCCTGGCAGCCTCTGCCGGCCGCCGCGCCCTCCGCCGGTCCGTGGGCATGGCTTATTGTTGGTGCTTCCATTTCGGCACTGACCGTTTTAGCCCTCCGCCGACGCCGCCGCAGTTAGATCGCAAAAAGGCAAAACAAAACCGCCCGTCCGGGCGGTTTTATTTTGCCTGTGCGGGTCAGGGCCGTTCACCGACAGCGCGCCCCGGCGCGCCGCCTGCAAAACAGGCGAAAAATTCGGCGTTTCAGGGGGAAGCCGTTGCAATACGGCATTAAGATGCTATAATAAAGCTGGTATGATAGGAACGGAGGTCTCAGCCATGATCGAGAAGGAAGCCTTTATCGCGGCACTGCTGCCGATCTGCGACACCGTATGTGAATATGACAGGACCCGGGGAAAGCTGCGGGTCCGGAAAACCAGTCTGGCCAGTGGGCTGGAGGACAAATGGTACACCGTAGAGGAGCTGCGTGACATCTTCCGGGACAACGGCGGCGTAGGCTGCCGGCAGTATGACATCCGCATCGACCGGATCAACGACTATGTGCTGGTCATCTCCGGGCGGGATACACAGGCGCAGGAGATAGACGCGCTGACCGGCGCGCTGAGCCGCAACCATTACCAGCGGGATATGAGCAATGAGATATACCGCGGCGGTGTAGCGCTCATCGATATGGACGATCTGAAGCTGTATAACGATATAAATGGCCATCAGGTGGGCGACAACGCGCTGCGGGCGCTGGCGGATACCATCTATGAGGTAGTGGGCCGCAGCGGCTCGCTGGTGCGCTACGGCGGCGATGAGTTTTTGCTGCTGCTGCCGGGCGTGGAGCAGGCGGCCTTTGCCACCGTGCTGGGAGACATTCAGCGGCGGCTGCGGACAGTGAGCATACCGGGCTGCGAGGGCTGCCAGCATATCACCATCAGCGTGGGCTGCGTCATGGCGCAGCAGGAGACGATCGCCCAGGCGGTACAGTGGGCGGACCGGCTGATGTACCGGGCCAAGCGAAGAAAGAACGCCGTGGTCACCGAGGATACCCCCACTGAGGAGGGGGAGGAGATCAAGCCGCATATTCTTGTGGTGGACGATGCAGCTATGAACCGCGCGATACTGCGGGAGATGCTGGCGGAGGCTTTCAACGTGCTGGAGGCGGAGGACGGCCGGCAGTGTATGGCGCAGCTGGAGACCTACGGCGCGGATATCTCACTGGTGCTGCTGGACATGGTCATGCCGGAGCTGGACGGCCTGCAGGTGCTGGAGGAGATGAATAAGCGGGGGTTTATCGAGGATATCCCGGTCATTATCATCACGGCGGACGGGTCAGAAGAAAAGGTGCGGCAGGCCTATGACATGGGCGTGTCGGACTACATAGAACGGCCCTTTGATATCCGTATCGTGCGGCAGCGGGTGATGAACACCGTGAAGCTGTATGCGCGGCAGCGGCGGCTGGCAGCGGTGATGATGCAGCAGCTGCGGCGGCAGGAGCATATGATGGGCATCGCGGCGGATATCCTGTCGCGGGTGATGGGCTACCGCAACGGCGAGGGCGCGGACCACGGGCGGCACGTGGAGCAGATCACGCAGCGGCTGCTGGAGAGAATGCTGGAACGCACGGATAAATACGGCCTGACCCTGCAGGACTGCCGGCGGGCCGCCGCCGCGGCTATGTTCCACGACATCGGAAAGATGGGCGTGCCGGATGCCCTGCTGCGAAAGACCGGCCCCCTGACGCCGGAGGAGTTTGACGAGATCAAGAAGCATACCCTGATCGGCGAGGAACTGATGCGGGGCATGAAGGAGATGGAAAGCGAGCCGTTGGTGGAGGCTGCGGCGGAGATCTGCCGCTGGCATCACGAGCGGGTGGACGGCAGCGGCTATCCCGACGGGCTGAAGGGCAACGAGATACCGATGACCGTGCAGGCGGTGGGCCTGGCGGACGCCTATGACGCGCTGGTGAGCCAGCGGGTGTACAAGCCGGCGTATACCCATGCGGAGGCGTTGGCTATGATACGGCGCGGCGAGTGCGGCGCGTTCGATCCGCTGCTGGTAGACTGTCTGGAGGACATACAGGGTGCGTTGTGCCGTGAGGTATACGGCATGAGAGGTAAGGAATGAGCAGGACAAAGAGATTGCTGGCGGTGCTGCTGGCGCTGTGCGGCGCGTTGCTGTGCGGCTGCGGACAGCGGGAGACGGAAACGGAAGAACTGCCGGTGCTGGTCATTGGCAGCGACAACTATGAGCCGTATTTCTATCTGGATGAGAATGGCGCCTATGCGGGTATCGACGTGGAGATCGCAAAAGCAGCCTGTGAGCGATTGGGGTGGACGCCGGACTTCCGGCAGATATCCTGGCAGGAGAAGGACGCCCTACTGGAGCGAGGCGACGTGGACTGCCTCTGGGGCAGCTTCTCCATGAACGGCAGAGAGGACCGCTACCGCTGGGCAGGGCCGTATATGTACAGCCGTCAGGTGGTCATAGTGCAGGCGTCCAGCGATATTTACGGTCTTGGCGACCTGAACGGCAAGCGCATCGCCGTGCAGACCTCCTCCAAGCCGGAGGAGCTGTTTTTGAAGCATCAGGTGCCCGGCGTGGAGCAGGTGGACAGCGTGTACTGCTTCGCCGACACGGTGGACGTGTTCGCCGCGCTGGACAAAAGCTATGTGGACGCCTGCGCCGGACACGAGACGGCGTACCTCACCTTCATCGCCGGGCGCGCCGGGGAATACCGGGTGCTGGAGCCGGGGCTGCTGCGGGCAGGTCTGGGCGCGGCGTTCTATAAGGACGACGGCAGCGGCAGAGCGGAGGCTCTGAACGAAATGCTGCACGAGCTGGTGGCGGACGGCACCGTGGCCGCCATTCTGGAGAGCTACGGCGTGGACGCACAGGCGGCTTTAGCGGGGTTGATCCATGGGCAATAAGTTTTCCAACAAATATATCTGGGTGCTCATGCTGGTGCTGGGCGTCTTTGTGATGGCGGTCACGGCTCTCATCGGCGGCAACAGCAGCATCCGCAACGCCCAGCAGACCGCCCAGCGGACGCTGCAATATCTGCAAAACCAGTGCATCAGCTACCGCGACATCGTCGCCGCCGACCGGCTAAAGAGCCTCGTGCGGCTGACGGAGCAGGCGCAGGAGGTAGCGGAGCGCGAGGGTATGGTGGGGCAGAACCGCTCCAACGAGGAGCTGGCGCGGTACGCCCAGCATCAGCGCGTAACCTGCGTGCTGGTGCTGGACAAGGATCTGGAGATCGAGTTCAGCTCCGGTGCGGACATGGACTGGAGCGATTACTACACCAATGAGGCGATCCGCTCCGTTATGGACTACCCGGAGAAGATCTTCGCCCGCCGCCTGACCCGTGACGGCGCGGTATACGACATAGCAGCCGTGGCGCGCGTCGAAAATCCCGGCGTCGTCTTCTGCGTCCGCCTCCAGTCGAACACGATCATCGCCTCCTACCGTGCGTCCATCGAGAGCCTGCTGGCGGGCTACGAGACGCTGCTCAATGACAAGGTCTACACCTACATCACCGACGGCGAGCGCGTGGTGGGCAGCAGCGCGGCGGAGCAGTGGAACCTGCCGGTGGACGAGGTGCCCCTCATCCGTGCGCTGGAGTCATCCCCCTCCCCGGGCAGCAAGCTGACCCAGCTCCGCACGGACGGCACGTTCTTCGGTGCACGGGAGCGATACCAGCAGTACAGCCTGTATGTGTTCCTGCCGGCAGACTTTGTGTTCGCGCAGACAAAGAATATGCTGATCTCCGCCTTCGGCGTGTACGCGATGGCGGCGGTGGTGGCGGCACTGCTGTTGGTCAGGCTCGGCCAGGACCGCAAACGGCGGGAGCTGGCGTACCAGAAGCAGTTGGAAAAGGAAGTAGAGCGTGCCACAGCGGCGGACCAGGCCAAGACGCACTTCCTTCGCAGCATGAGCCATGATATACGCACACCCATCAACATCATCATGGGTATGCTGGAGATCATCGGGCGGAACCCGGAGAATGTGACGCTGGTGCAGTCCTGCCGGGAGAAGGCGCAGACCGCGGCGCGCTATCTGCTGGCATTGGTAAACGACGTACTGACACTGAATCGCCCGAAGCAGGAGGCGCTGGGAAAGACCCCCTATTGTTTGACAAGCGAGCTGCACGAGCTGCTGGATATTTCGCGCGTCCAGGCGGAGAGAGCAGGCGTTGCGCTGATGGTGATGGACCTGACGCTGGAGCATGAACGATTCACAGGCGACCCGCTGTATCTGCGGCAGATCTGCCAGAACATCATCGGCAACGCCATCAAATACAATCACCCCGGCGGATGGGTGCGCTGCAGCTTCCGCGAGTCCCGTTATGCGGACGGCGTGTGCCGGCTGGAATTTATATGCGAGGACAACGGCGCAGGTATGAGCGAGACGTTCCAGCGCCATATGTTCGAGGCGTTTGCCCAGGAAAACAGCGATAGGGGCAGCCTTTCCGGCGGCGTGGGCCTGGGTCTGGCCGTGGTGAAAAAGCTGGTGGACGAAAGAGGCGGTACCATTCAGGTGGACAGTGCACGCGGACAGGGAACGCGCTTCCGCGTGGTGCTGCCCATGATGCCCAGTGAGGCCGAAGAACCGGAAGCCGCGCTTCCCGACGCGGCGGCCTCCATTGCCGGACGGCGCTTGCTGGTGGCGGAGGACAACGAGCTGAACCGGGAGATCGCGGTGTACCTGCTGCAGGAGGCCGGCGCCATGGTGGACCAGGCCGCCGACGGCAAGGAGGCGGTGGAGATGTTTGCCGCGTCGGCGCCCGGCACCTACGACGCGGTGCTGATGGACGTGATGATGCCGGAACTGGACGGCCTTTCCGCCACCCGCGCCATCCGCGGCATGGACAGGCCGGACGCGCAGCTGCCGATCATCGCCATGACCGCCAACCTGTTTGACGAGGACGTAGCGGCCTGCCTGGCAGCGGGCATGGACGCGCATATCCCCAAGCCGTTGGAGGCTGGGCAGATGATAAGAACGATCGCCGAGTGGCTGGAGAGGAAGAAACAATGAATTTAGAGAAGCTTTATCAAGAGATGGGCGGCGACATGGCGGACGCCGTGCGCCGGTTGGGCAGTATAGCTGCGGTGGAGCGTTTCCTGCGGATGTTCGCCGGAGACGACACCTTCGCCATGCTGGAGGCGGCCATGAGTGCCGGAGACGCCCGGCGGGCCTTCCGCGCAGCGCACACGCTGAAGGGCCTGGCAGCCAACCTGGGGCTGGTGCAGCTGGGGCAGGCAGCCTCAGCCCTGACGGAGGCCCTGCGCGGCAGCGATATGCAGCGCGCGTCGGCGCTGTATCCGGAGACGGCCGCGGCATACCGTGAGGCGTGCGCGGCGATCGGAGATTTAGAGACGGACGCGTAGAAAACACGGATTTTGGCAGATGTCAAGAAGAAAATGGACAAATGACAAAAAATATCAATCTTGAGATGTAACACAAGAAGATCTCCGGGCGCCAGACAGCTGGCGGCGGAGTGTGTTACAAGCGGTATCGCTGCGCGATGTAGCATGGAAACACCGCGCCAATCAAGACCACGAAAAAAGCAGCTCTCACGGGGGAGCTGCTTTTTTCATGCGGAGTGCCCTTGCGGGCAGTCTTGACAGGCGGGTGGTTCCCTGCGTTGGGTAACCAACATGGCCAGCTTCGCCGGCCATGCTGACGCAATTTCATATCATGGGGACGCGGGGCGCGGCGTAACACAAGATTGCTGCAGCAGCTCCGGCGACGTGGGCGAATTTGTGTTACAATCATTGAAAGACCACGAACTATCCTGAAACATAAGGGAGGCTCTCATGGGACACTACATGACGAAAGAGGAACGCATTATCATGCAGACGCTGCTGAACGAGAAAAAGCCGGTCAGCTACATCGCCCGGAAGCTGGGCTGCTGCCGCCAGACGGTCTACAACGAGATACGGCGCGGACAGTATCTCCATAACTACGGCTACTATGACAAGCTGCGGTACTCGGCAGACAAGGGGCAGCAGATACACGACTACAATCAGACGGCAAAAGGCAGGCCGTTGAAGATCGGCAGTGACCACGCCTTTGCCGCCTTCATCGAGCATAAGATCATCGTGGATAGGTACTCCCCGGCTGCTGCTCTGGCGGCGGCGCGGAAGTACCCTTTTGCTACAAGGATATGCGTCAGTACTCTGTACAGCTATATCGACAAGCGGGTGTTCTACAAGTTGGGCAACCGGCACCTATGGGAGAAGTGGAAGAAGCGGCCCAAGAAAACCGAGGACAAGGAGCAGCGGGTAGTACACCCGAAGCTGCCCAGCATAGAGGTCAGACCGGCGCACATTGACCGACGCGAAGAGTATGGACATTGGGAAATGGACTTGGTGGTCAGCGGTCAGAATGGAAGAAGTGTACTTCTCACACTGACGGAGCGACTGAGCAGACAGGAGATCATCGTCAAGCTGCCGGACAGACGGGCGGAGACCATACGCAGGGCCATAGGCCGAATGGAGCGTAAGACGCCGGGCTTCCGGCAGAAGTTCCGGTCTATCACCACCGACAACGGCAGCGAGTTCATGGAGTATGACAAGCTGGTCAAGAGTTGCCGGAGCAAGGGCAGCCGCTTTGACATCTACTACTGTCACAGCTACTCCGCATGGGAGAAAGGCAGCGTGGAGAACCACAACCGCATGATACGCCGCTTCTTTCCCAAAGGCACCAACTTCGACGAGGTATCTCCGGCAGAGGTACAGCGGGTGCAGGATTGGATGAACCGGTATCCGCGCAGAGTGTTAGGTTGGCAGACACCCGATGAAGCCGCAGCATAGGCAGGGACCCCGCGCGGCTGAAGCCTTGGCGCGGGGCCCCGTTGTAACACATTGTGCAGCTGCAGCCGGCTTGGATCGGCGCCGCAGCAGGACCAGGGCGTGTTACATCACTTACGTATCTTTTTCTGACTTCTCCGCCACTTCCGGGAGGGCTTGACCACACCGTCCATATTGGCCTGCTGCTCGTTCCGGCGCAGGGAGAGTATCTCCTCCTCAGACAGCATATCGCCCTCCTTGAAGGACTTTTGTAGATTGCCCACACAGGCCAGCGTGTCGTATGTCGCATAGTCCTTGTTGGTCACGAACCAGCAGCGGCGGGTAAGCGGTGTGAGCAGCTGGGTATTGGTGGCGTTCTCCATCTCCCATGCGTCGTAGAGGTTCTGACGCTGGAAGCGCCACAGCTTATCACAATCCACCACGCAGCTTGTCACCTGACGAAGCAGCGCGTCCACATGGCCGAAGCGCTGGGCAGTGTAGTACATGGAAATGTGGTAATGGCGGCAGGTCAGCAGAGTGTTGAGGAACAGCGGGTCAATGTTGCTCTTGAAGTTCCGGCTGTTCATCTGGACGCTGAACTCGTCGCCCAGCACCAGTGTAACGGTGAGCGTGTCGTGCTCCCTGTCATACTGGCCGTTCTTTTCAGCACAGTAGACCACCTGCTGGAGGGAAACGAAGTCATCATAGGGGATGGACAGCGCCACATTGGACAGCACCTTGACCCGCTGCTCTACCCACATGGCCCGGTCCTTATCCCAGACCGGCTTACCGTCGTACTGCTCGTACATGGAGACCACCTTATGGACAGCGGAGAGTGTCTTGCCCTTGCCGAACAGGCCGACGTAGGCCACCAGCTCGCCGGTCTTGCACTCGTTCCAGCGGCGGTACTTGATGTATGCGTACAGATCGGTGACGCCATAGCGAACCAGCTTCACCGGATGGAAGAACGCACAGCGGATGGTGGGACAGAAGGCCAGTACCAGAGCAAGGCCGATAAGTATCAGAAGAACCATCAGAACCTCCGCCAGTTGACCAGCGCGGCGGCAATCGCTGCCACGATACGGAATACGGAGATCACCAGAACAATGGCCACGAACACGGTCAGCAGATAGGGGATCAGCTCGGCCATGGTGGTGGGCGGCGTGATATCCACCCCGGTGATCTGGAAGAACTCAGCTACAACAGACGCCATCAGAACACCCCCTTTACCAGTTTCCAAAGAAGAAGGATAAAGCCGAGCACAAGACCCAGCAGCAGAAAGCCCTCGGTGACGGTGTAGGTGTCAAAGGGCTTCGTGAGAAACAGCTCGGCGGAATCCACCGTATAGGGCAGCGTGGCCGGAGAGATATCGCACCCATTCAGCAGCGCCGGATCATCGGTATAGAGGATGGAGCCGTCCGTGTCATAGATGGTGGTAGGAGGTCTGGTCGTGGTGTCATCCTCCGGCTCCTCGTCCGCTTCAAGAGCCGGTCTGAGCGCCCACTCTGGAATATCCTCCGCTGTCGGCGCAGCGTAGGCGGTCGCCGTGAGGATCAGGAGCAGCGCCAGGACGCCGGAAAGCATCTGTATGTATCTCATTTATCATCACTCCATTTTACGATCAGGCAGATCACCGCACCGGCCACAATTGTCCAGAGCAGTATCTTCCACCATGAGAATGTCAGTCCATCAATGGCGAACTCCGTTTGCAGGAGTTCCAGACACGATGTAAGGACTTGCCCAAGGCTTTGCATCAGAACACCCTCCTTTTGATGATGACGCCGATGACCAGCACGATCAGGGACGCTTCAATAATGGCCGTCCACTCGGAGGGCAGGAACGGAAACAGGCTGCTGCCCAGATTCAGGAACGCCGTAAAGAAGTTTTTGACGGAGTCCACCGTATGGTCCAGCAGCAGGTCCACATCGTCCAGACCGTCCAGCAGATTAAGGATGAAGTGCAGGGAGCCAACGATAAGGCCGTTGATCAGGCTGGTGATCATATTCAGCAGAGCCCGCAGCGGCTCAAGTAAAACAGACATGGTATCTCACCCCTGTAACACAAATTTCAAATCCTGGCGCCGGAGCTGCAGCAAGAAGTGTGTTACGAGAAAAACAGCTTCTTGCCCACGATGCCCAGCACCATGCAGACTACGGCGAAGGTCAGCGCGACCTGCAGTTCAGACGGCAGCACCGTCCAGAAGCCGGTGAGCCACGCCGGGTAATCGCCGCCGAAGCCGCTGATCTGCTCCGTATACTCGTTGAACTTGGAGATGACCTCGTCCACGCTGGAGATGGCCTTGTCAAACAGCCGGACGATGAAGCCTATCAGCTTACCGGCGAAGGTGCCCAGCTTGGAGAACACCTTGACCACCAGCTGTGAGATGGAGCTGCTGCTGTAATCCTCATCTGGGGCACCGTTCCCGGTATGGTCCTCATAAGTCCTGCCGCAGCGGGAGCAGGTATAGACATCGTAGGCGGAGGCGGTCTCCTCGCCGGTGTCCGGATCGGTGACGGCGTCCACATGGGACGATATGACCCAGTCATGGCCCAGCGGGTCGATGATCTCCGAGTAGCTGTCCCCGCATTGGGAGCAGGTAGAGACCTGCAGGCCGGGCAGGGTGCAGTCGGCGTCCTGTTCCATGTGCTGCTCATAGGTATGCTCACAGGTGGTGGAGCCGGAGGTGCTCTGCAGCTCGGCGAGGATGGCGTCCAGACGTTCCAGCACCGGCGTAAGGTCCAGCTTCTCATCCAGCCACGTCTGGAACGACTGAAGCCACGCGAGGATATTGCTACTGCCGGACACATCCGGGGGCGGAGCGCCGGTATCGGTATACCACTGTTCGCCGCAGACGGAGCACTGGTAGAGCGTATGGCCCTGGGTAGCCACGGTGCCATCCGAGTTATAGACCATGTTGACGTGCTCAATGACCTTCCAGTCGTGACCCTTGGCGGCGAGAATCTGCTCGTAGGTCTCACCGCACTTGGAGCAGGTGTAGCTGGCGTGGCCGCCCTCAAGACAAGTGGGAGCCGTGTCAATGGTCTCCTGCCAGTCGTGCTTGCAGGTGGTGGGGGTATCGGGATCGGAACCGGTATCATCCTCAACCACATAATTGTAGGTGTTGGAGACGTTATTATTTGTGATCGTCACGTTGGTATCACCAAACTGTACCGTCAACGCAACATCGTTATCCAGAGTGAGGAAGTACGTCCGGGAGGAGTAATCGTATGACCACGACTTGATGTCATAGTACGTTTTCGTAGTCATATCGTAATACCTGTTGTTTGTCTCATCCACGATAGTGACGTCCGTATAGTAGTTGTCGGAATTGTCGACGTAGATACCAGTGAGATTGTCAACACGGGTGGAGATGTAGTAGTTGTTGGTAATAAGACTTGTGGCAGAAGGTTCGATAGAGAAAACGGGAGTAGTATAAACGAGAGAGGCACGAACACACCAGTTAGTACCAGCGGATTGATTACGACCCAAGTCGCCAAGGGGAACCAAATCGCCAGAATTAAAAGTAGTTGCCTTTTGCCAAATAAATTTTTCTACTTGATTGTTGTAATAAGTTCCACCAGTACTTTCGTAAGAACGATACTGACAAATAGGAGTAACACAAGTATAGCGCCCAGAAATAGGGGCAACGAAAGTATGCGAGGTGCTAAATGAAACGGTTAAATAGAAATCTTTTTGCAAAAGTGCATTTACAAAAAACTGAGTGCCTGAAAAAGAAACCTTTACGAGGTCTGTACTGTTGTTACTATATTGCCCATCGGCAGAGCTAAAATATTGAATTTTACCACCAGTACCCGAAACGAAAAAAGACCAGTAATTAGTATCGCTCCATCGTGGCTGCCACAGCAACTTTCCATCGCTGGTATACCCCGTGGCCGGAAGCTGATCAACATACTGGTTATAGTCCAGCTTCATATCATCCGGGCTTGTCCATGTGGGCGTAGTGGGTGTATCAGAACCACCTCCGGAGCTACCGCCGCCAGTCTCACCGGAGCCACTGCCGGAGCCGGAACTGCCACCGGAACCACCAAAGCCGCCACCGCCAAAGCCTCCGCCACGACCGCCGCCGCTGAAACCACCGCCGCCGGACCAGCCGCCGCGACTGCCGCCGCTGATACCGGTACCGGAACTGCTGTCACCAAAGAGCAGATTATAGACGATGTCCCAAAAAGTGGTCGGCTTATATGTACGGCTGCCGCCGCCGAAGCCATCGACAAAAACCGGGGAAATGCACGAAGATGCTATTGTAATCGCGCAAATAACTGATATAATGCGTTTAGGGAGATACAAAAAATCACCACCCGGAGGAGAGAATATGAACCACTACATATACGCCCAGATACTGAATATGCAGGCCATGGCAAAAACCTTTGGGCAGTCCTGCGAACTGGCGGCCATGAAGGATGACGGCCAGATCAGCAAGGACGAAGTCAAGCAGCTGAAGCGTATCAAAGCCGCCGTGGAAGCGTTCTGTAAGGAACTGGATAAAGTGAAGGACTGATCTCTAATCCCTCGCCGCAGGCGGGGGATTTATTTTTTGCATGATGCTGCAGCAGCGTGCAAAAATTCCTGGGAGAATTACCCTACAATAGCATTGCGTAAATTGCACCCGAGAGGACACCAGCGCGGAGAGTTCCGTATTTCTTGACCATCTATGTACCGCCCCACGCCATACGAACCGCGATCTTTTTTGCAGATATGATACTTGCCGGAAGGTGACTTAGAATAGTAAAGACATTCTTTACAATGTCTAACACGAGGACGCGACATTATGCCTTACCTCCACTCCACACGGCAGAAAAACCTATAAGCGATGTCCTCAATATCTCGCTCTGAAAGGCTTTGCCCCGCAGCCAAACGAGAACGAATTACCTCGGTAGCCCAATATGGTTCACTGATACCCCAATCGTCAGTCAGGCCATCAAGACCAGTAATTGTCCACTGTCGCATTTACGCCTTACCTGCCTTTCCCTTGAACTTATCGGGGAACAGCCAGCGCAGCAGCCGCATGACCACCCAGACCATGAGACAGGACACCAGCACGAGGATGAACAGGCAGACCAGCACAATAGCCGCCGTTACGAGAAACTTTATCATAGCAATACCTCACTTCAAAATCGTTTTGACCTGCGATAGATATATAAAAACAGACCCGCGACCACGGCCATGAGCATGACCGTTAGAAAGAACGTCAGCAGCGGCTCTGAAAATACGGCACTGAACGTACCGGAGATCAAGCGGCAGACGCCGGTTAGAAATGCAGTCACTGTCATCGTAATACCTCCATGAGAGAAAGGGGTATGGGACGTTCCCCATACCCCTTGTGTGCGGCATCAGCCGCGGGCAGCGCGCTTGGCCTTGCGGAAGATGGAAAAGCCCAGAGTCACCAGACCGGCGCAGATGAACAGCGTCAGAATGGGATTGGCGGTCATGATGTCCCAGACATCACCGACCAGCGTAGCCAGCGTACTGGTGTTACCAAGGATGGTAGCAACGGTGGTGGAAGCAGCAGTCTCGGCAGTGCCCTCCTTTCATAGATTTGATGGTTGCGGGAGGAGGAGTCGAACCTCCATCTCCGGGGTGAGAACCCGGCCAGCTACCTTTACTCACATCCCGCCATGTAACACGCTGCGGAGCTGATCGGCTCGGCCATGCGCGCCGCAGCGTGTCATTGTTGTGTTACGATTGCGCGTCAAACAGGCGATCCAGATCACGCAGCCGGACATCCAACTGACCGAGGAATTGTGCGGCCTTGTAGTAGCGATCTTTCAGCGCGTTCAGGCTCTCACGCTTCTCTGTGATACGCTTGTCCAGCTCCGCTGTCTGCCGTTCCTTCTCCGGCAGCAGCATATAGCAGTTGTAGACCAGGCGCTCGAACTTCTGGGTGAAGTTGTCGCCCACCTGCTGCTCGATGATCTCTATCAGCTCGTCCGAGAACCGAACGGAACGGATGTTGTTCTTTGCCATGTTATCCTCCTATGCCGGTTTGCAGCCAGTGGAACAGGAACCGTCCCAGCGCATAGGCGAAGCCGCCTATCACGCACCACTTGAGCCTGTCACAAAACCGCATGACCTTCCTACTGTACTTATACCATGCGTGGCGGAGACACCGCCACACGGCGTAGAATATCTGAAACTCGTTCATGTCATATACCGTCCCGCCATCGCCGAGAGCCTGTCAGCCTTGTACTGCTGTACCAGCCGGATATACTTGGGGTTCTCCACCGTGGGACGTTCCCTGATCAGACGCTGGAACTCATGTATACCGTAGATCTGCAGCAGGGCGTCTATGGCGTTGCCCGCCTGATTGACCACATACTCACGGCAACGGTCTATGTTGTAGTCCATGCCCGGTGCCGTATATATCTTGATGGGTGTCAGCACCTCCAGCATATCCAGCCAGTAATCCGTCATCTGCCAGCGCCACTTGTTGGTATCGGTATCATCCGGAATGACATACCGAAGGTAGTTCAGCAGCACACCGGAGAACGCCTCGCCCACGGTCATGGGTATCTTGGTGAACTACAGCGCCCGGTCGTCCCGGAGCTGCATCTCCACACGCACCCAATGAGTACCGGGTTCACAGTGCCGTTCGGCGGCCTTGTCGTAGATGCGGACAAGTACCTTGCTCTGCGGGCTGCCGATCTGCACCGTGGAACCCTTGGAGCTGAGCACGGTCTCCCAATAGTCGCTGCGGCTGACGTAATGCTTGCGGCGGGTGTCCTCCACGACCTCGTCTATATCCAGTATGCCGGTGTGGTCGTCAAAGGCCACGTCCAGACGGGTGATCTTCAACTGTTGGATGGCGATCCAGCCGAACAGATCGTCCCAGCTTTTGGCGGAGAGGGACTCGAACGTCCGGCAGCCCTGGCCGGACATCTCTACCCATACGCCCATATCCTCCCGTCCGTTGTAGTGGACACTGATGCAGGAGAAGTATTTGCGGTCACGGTAGCCGTGCGCGCCCTTGGTCTCCTGCCACGGACAATGGGTAAGCCCCAGCGCTTCTATGAGCTGCTCCGGGGTGTGGTTCTTGCTCGTAAATGAAAGCCAGTCGTAAAGAACGATGTTCTCCTTTCCTTCCATAACAGACCCCCTAACCGGCTATCTTGTAGGTAGTGACCCCCTGTTAGCGGGGGGGTCACGCCGGGAGGAGCGACCTCCCGGCGTTGCAGGGATGAGGGGTTTGCGACAATGGCCTTAGAAGGAGACCTCGTTCAGCTCGACAGAAACGCCGGTAGACGCAGCCAGCGACACGCGCTTCTTCTCGTCGAAGTACAGGTTGACGACTTCCAGCGGCTTAAGGTCTTTCCATACGGCGTTGGACACGCAGCGCAGCTTCTCAGCCTTCATGCCGTTGGCGCTGTAGTTGTCAGACTTGTAGGAGCTGACCGGGGAAATGACGAACAGCTGATAGTACGGCTGCATGACAATGACCTTCTGGCCCTTGTCGTCCTCGCGCTCGGTCTCCATCTGACCTTCCGCCCAACCAGTTACGACCCACTCACGTTCTTTGAATGTGTACAGCTTGCTTTCGTTTGCGCTCATATAGAGCCTCTCTTTCTGCCCATGTAGGGCTATGTAATATGAAAGACAGGCCCGGATCAGTTGACCCAGCCTGTCCAAGTACATATTAAAACCTGCAAAAACACGGATTTTTGCCATTTGTCAAGAGTAAATGCACAAAAAAGCAAAAATATTTTTTATGGGGCCAGAATGAGGGCGATTTCTTCCCGGAAAAGCTGCTCGGAGCACAGATAACCGAACATTTTGCGGGGGTAGTTGTTCAGCCAGTCCTCGATCCGCTTGGTCTCCTCGTAGGAGACCGTGCTCAGGTCGGTGCCCTTCGGCAGGTGCCGACGTATGAGGCCGTTCTGGTTCTCATTGGATCCGCGCTCGCTCGGCCGGTAGGGGTGGCAGTAGTAGACCTCGGTGCGGGTGCCCTTGCCGCTGGCGCTTCGTTCGATCCCGGCGGCGTCGGCAAACTCGCAGCCATTGTCGCAGGTGATGGATCTGAATACCTTCGGGAACAGGTCGCCGTACTTGGCCTCGAGCCCGTCAATCGCAGCGACGACGCTGGCGGCCGTCTTGTCCGGCGACGGTATAATGAGCTCCCAGCGCGTTTTCCGCTCGGTCATCACGATGTAGGTGTTGCTGACGCCTTGGCAGCTCTCGACGCTGTCCATCTCCCAGTGACCGAAGGTGCTGCGGTCGTTGATGTGCTCAGGGCGATCCTCGATACTCCGGCCGGCGGGCTTGCGGGGCATGGATCCGGCCGGGCGCTCCGGCTGGTGGCGCTTGCCATGCTGCGGCAGCATGGAGACGGTCAGCTCGTCGCCGAAGATCTCGCCGCGGATGTAGTTGTAGGCGGTGCTCGCGCAGATGTGGGTCTTGAAGGGCCAGCCCTTGACCTCGGCCTCACCGATCGCGGCCTCCGGGCTGTACTTCTCGTCGCGGATCTTGGCGATCAGGTAGTCGGCCAGCTCGTAGTCGTTGCCGATCTTCAGCTCCGGCCCCTTGGCGCGGAGGTTGGCCTCATAGCGGGCCTGTGCGCCTTCGGGGTTGTATCTGGTCTCGGTGGTGTAGTCGCTGTTGAGGTGCTCATAGGTGCACCGCTTCAGCTCCCGGTAGATGGTCGTATGATGGACGCCGAGCTCCTTGGCGATGTCCGTCGGCTTCATTCCTGCGCGGATGAAGGCGTCGAGCTGGATGCGCTTGGTCGGCGTCAGATGGCTCCAGTGCTGTCCCATTGTGTTCCCCTCCGTGATAAAAGAAAAGGGGCGGCCCGCCGGCCGCCCCTTCTGTGTGTCAGTGTTCCTCGTACTTTTTCAGGAGCTCGAGCGTCTCCTCGTCTGTGATGATGTCAGCCAGCCTGCACTCCAGCGCGTTGCAGATCTTCAGCAGCGTCGGCAGCTTCGCGCCGTTGATGTCCCGGGCACCGCGCTCGTACTGCTGGAGCACCTGCACCTTGATCCCGGCCAGATCGGCGAGCTGAGACTGAGACAGGCCGGCAGCCTTGCGGAGCTTTTGCAGCCCCTCGCTTTTGTAGGTCACTTTGATCGAGATGTCCATGTTGTTCCTCCCGCTTGACTTTGCCGTGGTTTCGTGGTTATAATGAAAAGGAACGGCGGGCGGGATTTTTCCCGCCGTCCTTCGACCTTACTGCTTGGGCTTTTGGTTCGGCTTTATTGTGATCGTAATGGTGGCAACCTGTTCACACTTTAGAGCCTGTTCCAGCAGCTCGAGCAGTTTTTTCATCTGCTCAGCATCCACGGCTTTGCCTCCTTTCCGCGGTTTTGTTCTCCTTTCTTTCTGTGCTCGGCTATCCCTTGCCTGTGATTATATTATAGAGCATTTGCTCTATAATGTCAAGCATAATTCGGCAGATTTTCAACATTTTCCCGCGTTTTTCCACAAAAAAAGCCGCACGGCGTCGCTGCCGTGCGGTTTTCTCATTCTTTCCCGAGCAGGTGGTTGATGGTGGTGCCGAGAGCGGTCGCCAGATAGTCCAGCTCGTAGTCAGCGACGACTCTGCTGCCGTTTTCAATCCGGCTGATGACCTTCTGCGTGACGTCCAGCCCGATGATCTGGAGCTTGTAGGCGAGCTGTTCCTGTGACAGGTTTGCCCGCAGCCGCTCCTCCTTGACTCTCTCCCCGGAGATGTTGCACCTGCCGTCTGGTTTGTATATCTTCGCAGCCCTCGCCTCCCTTTACGCTAAAGATGACTATGCAATATTGACTTTACCAGTTTTGGCATGGTAATATTATGCCAAAGATGACTAAACACTAATAAATACAAAGTCATCAGGAGGAGGTACTGCATGGGGCTGTTTAGCTTTCTGAAGAAAAAGGAGCCAGAGCCGGCTCCTGCGATCACGGCCACGATCCACGCTCAGACCGTAGAAGTGAAGCAACGGACGCGCGGCGAGCTCCCGCTTGCCGAGATCGGCGGCTATGTGAGCCCGTCCGGCGGTTTTGTAAACTATGGGCGTTTTTGCGTTACTGGTATGAACTCCAGCACGGGGAGAAAAAACACGAAACGATATGAGGCACAGACCGAGGCTGACGCCAGAGCTGCGGCTGCGGATGATGGCCTCGTTGAGCCCATGACTGTGCAGGTGGAGCCGCAGATCCCGCCGACCGATCGGCAAATGGACTACGCGCTCGAACTCGAGGCCATGCTCCCCGACGGCGTATGCAAGGAGGACGTCAGCGCGATCATCAGTAGGATCACCGACGAGGACGAGGCTGCACCAGATCCCGGCCTTTCGTTGTATGCGCACGCCTGCGGGGTGAAGTTTTCGCGCTTTGTCGGTGAAAAGGCTCTGCTTTCGTATATGGTCAGCCAGATGCACGGAGCCGCTCGGGGCGAGTTGTATGCTTATGCCGTTTACCGGCAGGAGAGCGGTGGAAGGTTCAGCGATCCGCGTAGTCTTTCGGTGTATGAGTTTCTGCGCAGTTGCGGGGCTGAGATTGCTGAAGATCCTGCCCTGCTGAAGTCTCTGGAGGATCGTGATGTCTATGACTTCGCAGGCCCGAACAGAGGCACGAAGGTTTACAAAATGGCCGCCGCCATATTGAAGCAGTGTGGGGCCCTATAAAACAGGAAAAGCCCGCCCGGGATCTCCGGGCGGGTTTTTTTGTGCTGTGAAGTTGCGGATCAGCGTGCGAGTGCTGCGTTGACGGCCTGCTGGATGGCGTTGTAGTCGTAGCCGGCGGCCTCGAGGCGCTTCTTGCGGTCTGCGCCGTTGCCCCACTTGCCGGCGATGACCTCCTTGGCGATCTCGGCGTTGGTTTTCTTGGGGGCTGCGGTTCCCGGGATCTTGATCTTCTGGCCGACTCTGATGATGTTCGGGTTGGTGATCCCGTTGTACGCTGCGAGCTTCTGGTAGGTCGTCCCGTACTTGGCCGCGATCTTGCTCAGGGTGTCGCCGGCGACGACCGTGTAGGTCACTTCGCTGGTGGTACCGCTGCTCGGCGTCTGGCTGCCCGTGTTGGTGTTCCCGGGCTCTGCGTCGTAGGCCGGGCGGCCATAGCCGACGATGTAGCTGTCGCTCAGGTAGTAGGAGCGGCGGGCCACTCGGTCGGAGGTGTTGCCCTCGATGGTGTAGACCTTGCTGCCGTCCACTTTCTCGACGAGGCCGGTGTGGCTGACGTTGCTCTTGGAGTGCGCGGTGCTGAAAAAGATCTGGTCGCCGGGCTTGGGATCCTTGGCGTGATAGCGGCCCTGCTTCTCGTAGTACATGAGGGAATAGGTGCAGCCGGCGCCCGCGGATCTCTCGGGCTGGCAGAGCAGGCGCAGCGCGTCCGCATATCCGAAGGCGGTCAGCATACACCAGTCGACGAACATATCGCACCATGCGAAGCCGTTTTTCTTGCCGTTGTACCACTTCGGGAACTTCTCGTCGAAGTCTCTGGCGTACTTGGTATAGTTGGCGCTGCCCGCGTTGGCGGTCGGGTTGTCGAGCTGGCTGTTGCTCTTTTTCTCGTGGTAGCCGATCTCTGCCGCAGCGATGGCAAGAACGGCCGATGCGTAGCATTTGCTCATAGTTTTACCTCCTTAGCTGTAAAAAGAAAAAGGGCGGGCCGGAGCCCGCCCCTCTCCGTCATTCGATAGTCAGGCCCTCGGTGTTGAGCTGCTTGACTGCTGCCTCGATCGCGTTGCTGACGCTTTCCTCGTCGACCTTGAAGCCCTTCTGCTTCAGGAAGTCGATGACGTACTGCTTCTTCTCCTCGCCGCGGCCGGCGCCCTTGTAGAGCTGCTCAGCAGCAGCGACGCCGATCTTTACCCACGCGGTCAGCTCCTTGCGCTGTGCCTCGGTGGTCTGGCTCTTGAGCCACGGGATCAGAAAAACGCTCACGCCGGCGCCGATCAGGGCGATGGCTGCGTTGACGATGGGGGTGATGTCGATGGTGTTCATCCTTGTGCCTCCTCATTGTTGAGAGTGTCCCCGGACGGATCCGGGAGCGGGTTGCCGTCGGCGTCGAGCCTGTGGCGGTTTCGGCTGATTTTCTCGCCGAGGCTCTTGCCGGCGTATGTGATTAGATAGCCGACGCAGGCGGTGAAGATCGTGCCGGTCACTTCACTGACCGGGTCACGCCCGAAGGCTGAGAGCAGGTAGGACGTGGCCGCGCTGAGGCTTGCCACGATGGCCGCCCAGTATGCGAGCTTCTTGCTCGCCTCGATTTTCTTTTTACGCTTGCGCCGGCGCTTCTTTGCGGCCATGCTGCTCACCTCCTTAGTCGATGATCGCGTGGATCCCCTGACTGGTGAGGAAGTCCTTCTGCGCGTGTTTGATTTTGGCAGCGTAGTCGAGGGCCGCGTGCATATCCCCGTTGCAATGCGCGTCAGGGATGCGCTGCATGGCCCGGGCCGTCGCCTCGCCGAGGGCGATGGCTGCCGACGTGCCCTGAATGGTGATGATCTGGAGATCTTCACGGGCACGCTCTCGGGCCGCTGCCTCTTGCTGTTTTTTGGCCTCCTCGGCCTCCTTTTGCTTCTCGCGCTTCTGGATCCTGTGCTCGAGCATCCAGAAGCAGAAGCCGGTCACGGCCGTCGGGATCCCCAGCAGGACGACGAGCGCGCCGATGTTGATTTCGATCATTGTGTCACCTCATAAAAGCCGGAGGGCCGCAGGACGCGGCCCTCCTTGTTGTTGGGCTTACTCCTCGACGTCGTCGAAGTAGCCCATGTCGACGAGATACTTGTGCACGCGGGCCTTCAGCTTCGCGGGGACGTTGTCCTCGGTGATGCGGCCCATGATGATCTCGCCTGCATACAGACGTACCAGCATTTCACGCTCCTCCTTTCCTGCAATTTTTAATAATAGCCACGCGAGGGCCCGGGCGATCATTCGCTCGCCCCTTCCTTCGCGGTGCCAGCGTTTGCGGCTGCCTCGATGGCAGCGATGGCGTCCTCGACCTGCTTGCGCAGCTTCTTCGGGACGTCGTTGATGGTCATGGTGGAGCCTTCGCGGGTCAGCTCCCTGACGTACAGCTCGACGATCTTGCTCATGCTGTTACCTCCCCTCCGTCGCCGTAGACCACGTCGGCCAGCTCCATGATGCAGCCCTTCAGCAGCTCGATGGTGTCAGCCTGCTCGGCGATGGTTTTGTCCTTCTTGGCCTCTGCGGCCTGTTCGTCGTTCAGCTTTTGGATGCTGTCGGCTCTGTGTTTAATCATGCAAAGTTACCTCCGATCGACTGGATGTAGCAGGTCTCCGTAGCGGAGCCGCGGAGCAGCTTGGCCTTGACCTTGACGCCCCACGCTGCGGCCGTCTTGGTCTGGTTGGTGAAATAGTGCTTCTGGCCGGTGCGGGCCTTCTGTGTGATGTCCTCCCACGTCGGGCTCGCGTCGTTGCCGTTGTTGCAGATCCAGACCTGAAGCGTGCAGCCGGCCGGGAAATTGCCCTGAATGTTGACGAGGGCCTTGGTCGGCATGGCGTCGGCCTCCATAGCGAGGGTCTGCTCGAACTCGACGGACGTGACGGCCTTGGTGAAGGTCAGCGTGCGGGTGACGCTGGCGTCCTTGGCGTCGGTCGCCACGATCTTCAGGGTGTGGCTGCCGTTCACGACCTTCAGCCACGCCTCGGAGCCGATCGTCAGCGTGTTGGTATGGCCGAGGGTCACGGTGTAGCTGCGCAGCGTGACGCCGTCCAGCATCTCCACGACGTCGACCTGATGGCCGTCGGCGTCGGTGACGGTGTACTCGTAGGACGGGGCCGCCGTGCTGAAGCTGCCGAGGGCGCCGTCCGTGCCGCTGATGACGGGCGGTCGGTTATTGGTGACGGTGCGGGTGGCGCTGGTGGTGTACGCACTCTCCGCGCCGGCGGCGTCGTATGCCTTGACGCGGTACTGCACGCTCGTCCATCCGTAGGTGATGGCGTCGGTGTAGCTGCGCGAGGATCCCTTGTAGATCTGCGCCCATGTGCCGCTCCCGACCTTGCGCTCCAGAACGTAGCCGGAGAGGTTGCCGTCGGGGTCGGTGGAGGCCGCCCACGAGATGCTCAGGTTCTCGCCGCCGAGCACTTCGCTCGGGACAGTGATGGACGACGGCGCTGTGGGCGCCTGATTGTAGATCACTGTATAGCATCCATCCGAGTCGACGGAGTCGGAGATCAGGAGATCAGAGGACAGATTACAAGCGGGGCGCAGGCCGTTGCTGCCGAGGTAGGCGTTGTACCAGTTCAGAGTGCCATCGGTGTAGACGTAGCGGGCGTGGTAGGCCGAGCCGGCATAGGCGTCCCGCAGCCAGTAGTACCACGCGGCACCAGAGCCCGGGTTGCTGGAATAGTTGGAATTGGCGACGCAGGAGGCCGTCACGGTGGCGATGCGGCTGTTGTTGTCGCTGAAGATCGCCAGCTTGCTGCCGCAGACGTGGTCGCCGCTCAGGCCGACCTCAGTGCAGGACAGGGGGAAGATCTTGTCCGTGCAGGTCTCCGTCCCGCCGCCGTCTGTGGAGCTCTTGCCGACCGTGATGGTGGTGTTCAGCAGAGCCGCCCGCTCGTTGGCGGTGAAGGCGTTCAGAAAACCGGCGAGGCCACTGTACGGGTTGACGCCGTTCCAGACGTGGGAGGAGTCCGGCGTCTGGTCTGCGGAGTGCTGTGCGGTGTACCACTGGCCGGCAGCCGCGGGGCTGTTGAGCCACTGGCGCAGGTTCGAGTAGATGTAGCGGTTGTTGCCGTAGCCGCGGCGGTCGCTGTTGCCGTTACTCGGTTCTGTTGCGTCGAAGCACAGCATCTTGATGATCTGGTTGGTCACAAGCGTGACGCTGTTGGAGGGGTAGCCTGCGTGGTTCTTATCGGCCACGATCCAGACGATCGGGCTGCCGTACAGGCTGCCGAACTTGACCTTCGACTTGTTTGCGAGGTTGCTCAGTTTTTGGGCCATGAGTTGTGTCTCCTTTCGGTGATGGTTTGAGCTCCGGGAAATAGCTGAAGAAATAGGCGTCCATGTTCTGCCGCAGGTGGTAGGTGTTGCCGTGTGAGATGTGGCCCGTCCAGCTCGCGTAGGATTGCACGACGCTGTCGAGTGTCATCTTGCCGGAGTCCACCAGCCCGCGGAACTTGCGGATCTTGCGCTTCATGTTGTCGATACTCTTGGCTCGCACTTTTCTCACGACCTTGCCGGTCTGCGTGAGGTAGGTGTGAAAACCGAGGAAGTCGATGCCGTTCTTCAACGGGAGGATCTGCGTCTTGCCGTTCAGCCGAAGGCCGAGCGGCTTGATGTACGCCTCGATCTCCTTGAGTATCTGCCGGAGCAGCAGCTTGTCGCTGTGGATGATGTAGAAGTCGTCCATGTACCTGCCATATACGAGGCCGCGGTCATCCCTCAGCCAGTGGTCGAAGGCGTCCAGATAGAGCAGCGCGAGCAGTTGGCTCGACTGGTTGCCGATCGGGATGCCGGGGTCTGGCGTGCTGTCGATTATGAGCCACAGCAGCCACTCAGCGAAGTCGATCAGCTCGGGATCCTTCAGCCACTTCAGGGCCCGGCGAGCCGTTTCGTAACAGTAGGAATGGAGCAGGGTGTAAAAGAACTTTGAAAAATCGCCCTTCAGTACCCAGCCGTCGGCGTAGTCCCACTCGTTCATCGGCCGGGGCGGCAGGCCGGCAGCCTTGCGGGCTGCTTCGTCTGCTGCCTTTCGGCTGAAGAAATAGTGGCGCATGGCCGCAGTCAGACGGTCGAGGCCGTCGTGGGTGCCTTTGCCGATCTGGCCGGCGTAGTTGTCCCGGATGAAGCGCCGGGAGAACGCCGGCTCGAGGACGTTGTCGCAGAGCGAGTGCTGGACGACTTTGCCCTCGAAGTCGATGGCGAGGACGAGCCGCTCCTTGGGCTCGTACACCTTGAAGGGGTAGTAGGGCCCGAAGGAATAGTCGCGCCGCTGGAGCCTCTCAGAGAGGGCGACGGTGCGCTCGATGGCCTCCATGCGGTAGCGCATGGCGGTCGGGTTGTCGCGCTTTCCGCAGCGGGTTTTGCGGTATGCTTTGTAGAGCGCGATGGTGCTGTTTACGATATTCTCCATTGAAAAGTCTCCCCGCCGTGTATAGCTCCGGCCACGCTTTGCGTGCGCCGCCGGGGGCATCGGCGGTCTTGTGTTTACCCATGACCGGGCCGGTCAGACGGCCGCGGCTGCGGGATGGATATGCCTTCCTTGGATGATGGGGCACAGTGTTCGCCGTCCGTCTCCGGGCGGTTAATAAGTCGGGCGATCCATCGAAGCGGGGCGCAGGCCGTTGTTGCCGTTGTAGGCGTTGTTCCTGTTCAGAGTGCCATCGGTGTTGACGTTGCGGGCGTTGTTGGCCGAGCCGGCACGAAAAAACAAGGCATACCCCGAGGGCCGCCTCACTGGTGACGCTTCTGTGCGTCCAGCTTGGCGGCCCTCTCTTTATCCGTTTTGTACCATTTGGCGGTCTGGTTCTTCACGCCGGCCGCCATCTTCGCCCAGTATGCAAAGGCGTCATCACCGAAGCCGCTGAGGATCTCATGCGCGAGTTCGATGTGGTGGATCAGCTTTCGGCAGTTGCGAAGCGCCGACCGCTGCGCGCGATACCTGAGCTCACGCTCCTCGGGATCCGTCAGGAGCAGATCGTTGGCCTCCATCAGATCGGCGACGAGGTCGCTGGCCTCGTTCATCATCCTCTGTGCCAGACCGAGCCGCTCCTTCTTCGGGAAAACGGCCGGGTTTCTGGTCTTGATGTAGGTGTGTTTCTCGAGCTCCTTGGCGTCCGTGATGACCTGCATCTCGGGCAGTTTGTCACGGCCGAAGGGCGGGCGGCCTACATTGGCCCGCTCGTATGGCCGCGAGTGTCCGTTGCTTGCCGTAGTATCTCACCTCCTCGCCTTTGATTGTGACGCGGGCGCTGCTGCCGTCGTAGGTCTTGCCCTGAATGACGATGACGCCGTCCTCCCGCTTGCAGCAGGAGCAGGGCAGGGCCAGCTCGACGAACAGGTGCGCGATGATGCAGGAGGCTTCGGCCGATGGGATTGGGGTGTAGTTGTAGCAGTTTCCCATCAGCACTCGAGCCTTTGAAGTGAAGCGTTCCAGACGCCAGACTTCAGCGTGATGCCTGTTAAGTCTGCGAATGTGATCTGGAACGGGTTGCTTGTGATGTCGCTGAAAACGGCGTCCCACAGCGTTGCGATCTTGCTGGTGTTCTGGCCGACCGCGTTGCTCAGGTCGTTGGCCGATGCCTCGGCAGCCTGCGCGATTGCGATGGCCTGCCGGGCGAGTGCCAGAGCCTCCTCGGCCGTAGCCTGCGCGCCGAGGGCGATGGCCTTGTAGGTCTCGTAGTCCTCTTTGGTGGCGTAGGCGTCGGCGGGGATGTAGGCGGTCACGTTGGTGGCCGTGCCGATCGCGGTGACGATGTCGATGGTTTTCTCGACGATGGTGGCGCCGCCGGAGGGCGGGATCCACTCGGCCAGATCGCCGCAGTTGCCGTAGCAGTACAGCACCTCGCCGACCTCGGGATCGGGATCTTCGGCATAAAGGCCGAGCTCGCGGTAGTAGAAGCCCTCGGTCTCGTCGCCGTTGGTGAAGATGCCGCCGACGGCCACGGTGCCGTCACCGTTGATCTTCAGCTTCGTGATGTCGACGGTCGCCTTCGGGCTGACCACGCCGGTGAGGGTGCGGGGCGTCTGGCCCTCCTCGAGGTAGCCATCGCCGAGGACGATCTTGGTGTAGTTGATCTTCTGGCCGGCCACGCCCTTCGCCAGAACGATTAGGCCGGCGGTGGTGATGTCGTTGTTGATAAATGCAGCCATGTCTATCTCCTTTCCTTAGTCTGAGATGACCGCCGCGTCGGTGCCGATGCTGACGGTCTCGCGGTTGTTGTCGTGGACGACGGCCGCGTGGTAGATGTGGATCTCGTCGCTGCCCATGACGTGCACCTCTTGGGTGTGATCCCTGACGGCCATGCCGGAATAAAGGAACATTTCGCCGGTCAGGCAGATCAGGATCGCGTCGAGCCACGAGCTGCGGCGCTTGACCGTCCGCAGCAGCTTCAGGAACAGGTCGAGGTTGCTGTTGACGAGGCTCGGGTTGTCGCTCAGCACCTTGAAGTGATGCGGCTGCCCGCCGTACTGATACCACTCCCTGACCTCGCCGGTGCCGAAGTAGTCGGCCACGATCTGCTCCACGGCGTAGGGTGTGCCGAGTTTCGAGTAGACGCGGTCGCTGTTGCGGATGACGGCTCGCTTGGCTGCGATGGGCGCGGTGCTGTCATACCACTGGATGTTCAGCTCCCACGCCATCTCGTCGAGCTCTGCGTCGCTGAGCTGGTCGATCTTGTCCCACCTGCTCAGGAGCTTCAGGCGCGCATAGGCGTCGCGGCTGATGATGTCGCAGCCGGTGGCGAGGCCCTTGTCGCTGCCGTCCTCCTGCATCCACGCAGGCAGCAGCTTGACCATCTCGGTCTCATTGAGCCGCATTTACACCACCTCGCTCTCGACCTTGTGGCTGACGGTCAGGTGGCCGCTGAACTTGGCGACTTGCGTGTCGTCGAGGGCCTTGTAGGCCGGCTTGACGACGTCCACGCGGAAGGCGCCGGTCAGGTTCTCGCCCCACGAAGGCGAGAGGATCCGCTTGCGGAGCTGGTCGGGGTTGATGTCCCGGCCGAGAGCTGCGACTTGCCACTCGTTGTAGCGGTCGATCGCGCCGCCGGTGCCTTCGACGTTGGCGATCACCTCGGCCTCGCTCTCCGGCGTGGTGTAGTACACGATCTCGATGTCGTAGGTCTCGGCCTCCGGGGGCACGGCGCTCACCTTGTCAGTGAGCGGCCGGATGTCCTTGGCGTTGACCACGTCCAGCACCTTCGCCAGCATGGCAGCGTCAGGGATCCCGCCTCCTTCCAGTAGGGGCACGATCTTGACGCAGCCCTCCAGTGTGCGGGTGATGATGATGTCGATGCTCTCGGCGGCCGCGAGGCTGCCCTTGAGCGTGATGGTCAGCAGGCCGTCGGTGTAGTCGACGGTGTAGTCCGTGTCCTTGACCGCCGCCGTGCTCTGCCCGTGGGCTTTCACGACGAGGGTGTCGGTCAGGAGCGTGCCGCCGCCCTTGAAGGCTTTGCCGTCGTAGACCGTGAGGGTCTCGCTGATGGTTTCCTTCTCGCTGACGGCCCTCGCGTCCACGATGGAGCTGTCTGCCGTCATTACCCAGTAGATGTAAGCCTGTTCGGGGCCCGCGGTGGATCTTTTGGCAGGAGCCAGACGGATCCGCTCGCGGAGGCGGTTGTCGCCTTCGGTGGTGTAGGGTTCGCCGTCATCGCCTCCGGCCGTTTCGGTCAGGTTGGTGACGGACTCGATGTAGGGGATCAGGTCGACGAGGGTAGTGATCGTGCCGGCTGCGTAGCCGTTGAACTTCGTGCCGTTGCTCACGGCCGAGGTCGGCACCTCCACAGAGTAGGCGCCAGCTTGCAGCACAGCGATCTCGTCGGTCGCAAAATAGTTTTCGCTGTCCGGCGTCACCTTCGTCCATTTCGGAATGATGATGTTTTTCTCCTGCGGCGTGGAGACGGAGAAGCGCATGGTCGTCTTGGCCGGTGTGCCTTCCAGTCGTCTCACGTCCTGCCGCTCGCCGATGGCGTCCAGCACCTCGCCCCTCGCATAGCGGAGGAGCGTCTGCCGGCCGACGTCGTTGAGGCTGTTGTAGAGGGCAACGAACACGGGCACGAGAGCCTCACCGAAGATCCGGCGCTCGTCGCCCGGGTAGAGCGGCTCGCCGGCGCCCTTTTCGAGCTCGGTGATGATGGTCTTGTATAGGGTGCTCGCGTCTGTCGTGGTGAGTTTGATGTCCTCGCCGTAGATATTTGTCGCGTCGCTCACGCTGTTCACCTCCTTCATGTGATGTTCTCGATGCTGGCCCGCAGCTCGAAGTCGCCGGTCTGAGCGGTCAGGGCTTTCAGGTCGGAGTCACTGAGCTGCACGCGGGGCTCGTAGGTTTCCACAACGAACTCCACGTCGGCGGCCAGATCGGTCGCAGCGGTTTCGCTCGGCTTGTCGATCAGCGTGCGGTCGATCCCCTTGATGCGCTCGTAGGGCACCTCCCCGCGGATGGTCTTGAGGAGGTTCTGCACGCAGATCTCGGGCGCTCCGTTGCCAGATGCTTTCATTGGGATCACCTCGCTTTACTTGAGCTGCGCATTGGTTGGCTTTTTGGATGCTTTGGCGCTGCTGGAGGCTCCGACGTTCACAGCCGAGGAGCTTATGCCGAGCTCCTTGTAGGTGGCGATGCCTGCCGCCGACTTGGAGCTGCTGCCGCTCTTGCCGCTGTTGCCGGATTTTCCAGAACTGGCCTTTTTGCTGCTGGCCTCCTCGGCGTACTCGGTCAGCTTGATCGTGATCTTGCCGGTCAGGATCCTGCCGAGGTTGTCCAGCTTGGTGTCTGATAGGCTCACGCCCGTGAGCTGAAGGTTGGCCGGGCCGAAGCGCCGGCCGGCCAGATAGAAGGGGGCATACTGCCCGACCAGCGCCGTCCACGACTCGTACTCGCTGCGCACGTCGCAGCCGACCGCGGCGGCCAGATCGAAGTCGAAGCTCATGCTTTGCAGCTTGAGCGCCTTGGTCTTGGTCGCCGGGGATCCGGCTTTGTCGTCGCTGTTTTCCGTGTCGAGCTCGACGCTGTGGGAGATGCCGTTGAGTGCGGCGATCCTCTGGCTGGAGACGCCCCACGTCTTGCCGTTCCACGATGCCATGACGGCCATGTCTATCCCTCCTTACTGTGGGCCAGAAGTGGTGCCGCCTCGGCTGTCTGTGTGAGTGTGGCCGGTCAGGCTGATGCCCGTGGCTGTCACGTCTGCCGACGGGACGCTGATGCCCTTGTCCTGCATCGTGAGCGCGCCCTTCTTGACGGTGATGTCGCCCGGGACGATGCCGCCCCACTCTCCGTCCATGCGGGAGAGGATGATGCCGGTGCCGTCCTCGAACATGGCGTAGGCGACTTCTGTGCCGGGGGTCAGGTTTCCCATCTCCCCGCGCAGATACCACGGGATCGTCAGCGGCCGCGTGACCATGCTGTCGGCGGTGCTTGGGAGCACTCTGGCCGTGGTTTTGTCTCCGTTCCTGTCGGCCTTTCCCTCCACGCTGGAGATCTTGCCCTTCTGGATCATTTGGTTGTTGCTGTTCATCAATATCCCTCCAGTGGCTTGCGGAGGTATAGCTTGCTCCGCGTCTTGACGTAGTCGTGCCGGATCCGGCTGATGAAGGCCGTGCCGTCCCACGACTTGACGCCCTCGGTCGCCAGCGTGACCACAGAGCCCGCCGCATAGTCTCGCAGCAGCGAGCCCGTCCAAAGGGTGCCGACGGTCGCGTTTTTGTTGGCGTCCCGGAGCAGGCCCTTGGCGAAGCGGTCGGCCTCGCTCTGGTCGGTCATGCGGAAGGGCAGGATCCGGCGCAGTACCTTGTCGCCGCCGCTCGGGGCTGTGAAGGTGCCGATCAGGCCGCCGTTGACTGCTTCGGCCGAGCCGTAGGCGTTGGTGCCCTCGTCGCGGTACTCGAAGTCATTGGCCGGGGTGATGGTGATGGTGTCGACGGGCTGCTGGCTTTCCATGCGCGCCTCATCGTAGACGACCAGCTTTCCGTCGTACACCAGAAACGCCGCGCCCTCGAGGGTGCAGCGGTTCTGAAAAAATGCGAAGTCCGCGAGATTGTTCTGCTCGACGTAGTCGTAGGTCTGGTCGGTGATCCCGTAGGTCTCGAGCGTCAGGCCGTGACGGCCGGCGATCTCTTGGGCCAGTTGCAGGAACTTGACCTTTTCCCACGATTTGCTCCGCGTATCCTTCGCAGACTGCGGGACGGAATAGGCCCGCAGGGTGATGATGCCGGACTCGGGGACGACGCTTTCGACGAACATTTTGCCCGTCTTGGCAGCGCCGTCCTCGATGGCGATGGTGTCGCCCTTCTTGGGGTTCCACGAGTCCCACAGCTCGCGGGTGTCGTTGAGTTTGAGTAGCAGCTCGTCGCTCTGCTTTTCGGCGTACATATCGTGATAGCAGCGGTGGACGCTGATGTCCGGGTAGATGTCGACGCCTTCGTATAGGATTTTCACGGCGTCACCTCCTCCACGGCGGCAGGGTCTCCGGCGTCTCCACGGTCTCGACGATCGGGATCCGCACAGCCTCGCCGCCCTCGAAGATCAGCACGTCGCTGAGGTCGGGGTTGGCCTCGATGATGGTGCTTGCCATGCGCTCCTCGTTATAGGCGACGAGCGCGATGCTGTCGAAGGTGTCGCCGCCCTGCGCCACATAATCAATAAAGCCGACTGTCTGCTGTGACATAGGCGCCGCCCTCCCTTCTGCTGAGTGCCTCGAGGATGAAGTCGATGAACTCCGGCTCGAGGTCGCGGAGCTTTCGGATCAGGGCGTCCTCGTCGGTGTCGCCCTCGATCTTGATCTGCGGGGAGAAGGACAGCCCGCTCAGGTCGTAGACCACAGCGGTGCCGGAGCCGCCGCTGAGCAGCTCGTAGTCGCTTTCGCCGTCAGATGCTCCGAGCATCCGGCCCGCCTCGGCCCAGTAGGACAGGTTTTGCGAGCGGTATGCAGGGTTGAAGCTGATGACGGCCTCGGTCGGGTAGTGCGGATCCTCGCCAGCGATGGACGGGCCTCTCGTGAAGCCGCCGGTCGCATAGCCAGAGACGGACGCGCTGCCGCCGCCCCCACCTCCGAACAGGCCGGCGATCTTGGAGATGACGCCGGAGCCGAAGCTGACAATCTTCGATACCCAGCCGACGATCGTGCCGAGCACGCTGGCGATGGGCTCCAGAATAGACAGCAGCGGGGTCAGCAGTGGGGTGATGGCACCGATCAGGCTCAGGATCGGAGGGAGTAGCGCCTGAACGAGTTGCATCAGGGGATCAAGCAGCGGCATGATGACGCTGTTGACGATTTGCAGGGCCACCTCCAGCAGCGGGGTGATGACCGGCAGCAGGCTCGAGATGATGCTCACCAGCACAGGCAGCACGGCGCTGACGATCTGCGTGATAATAGGGAGCACGGTGGCGAGCAGGCTGGCAATAGGCGGCAGGATCGCGGAAACAATCTGCATGAGTGGCGGGAGGAGCGTCTGCACGAGGCTGAGAAGCGGCGGGAGCAGAGTGCTCATTAGCTGCGTCAGAACGGGCAGAAGGTCGGCCGCGAGCTGAGAGATCAGGGGCAGAACGTCCTCGAGGGCGTCGGCCGCGCCGGTCAGGAACTCGTCGACAAACGGGGCCGCAGCCTCGACCGCCTTGGAGATGGCCGGAGTGATCTGCTCCATCAGCTTTTGCAGGGTCGGCATGAACTTGTTGAGCCCGTCGAACACAGTGTTCGCCATAGGCTTGAGGGCCACTTCGAGCCCCTGCTTCATAACCTGAAGCCGCTCGGCGAAGTCGTAGGTGTCATCGGCTGCGCCGGCGATTGTCTCGCCGTTTTCTTGCAGCTCAGCCGTCAGGTCTGCGACGGCCAGAGAGCCGTCTCGGATCGCTGCGGCCATCGTGGAGCCCGCCCTTGTGCCGAAGATCTCCGACGCGATGCTGGCGGCCTCTGCGGCCGTCCCGGCGTTTTTGATCTTTTCGTAGTACATGGCGAGCCCGTCGCTGGCGCTGATGCCCTCCTTGGCAAGTGTGGCGACGCTCTTTTTCATGGCGCCGAGCACTTCGTCGGTGTTTACGCCGGCTTTGTCGAGCTGGCCCATCAGGGCGCTCGCCGTCTCGAAGGAGTAGCCCATCTCCTGAAGCTGCGGGCCGAACTTCTGCATATCTGCCATCAGATCCGTGAAGCCCATACCCGTGCTCTGGCTGACCTTAAAGATGTAGTCCATAGCGCCGCCCATGTCGTCGGCGTCGATGTTCCACTGTTGGAAGGCTTGGCTCGACTCCTCGATCACGCTGCCGAGGTCGTCCCCGAGCATATCGCTCACTTGGATGGCCTGCTTGGAGATCTCCTGAAGCTGCGGGCCGGTGAGGCCGAGGCGGGTGTTGTAGTCTGCGATCGCCTTGCTGGCGTCCTCCATTGTGGTCGGGACGCTCTTGTAGACGGCGTCGAAGTCATCCAGAAGCCCATCCAGCGCGTCGCCGGTGGCGCCGGTTCCGATGCGGATAGCATCAGCAGCGTCATCGAAGGACGCGCCGAGATCCTTCATGTACTTTCCGGCCTCGACGACTGCCTTGCCTGTCGCCACAGCGATGCCGCCCACGGCTGCACCAACGGCCAGCGCCTTCACGTTCAGGCCGCTGATTTTCTTCTGAGCCTGTTCGATGGCTTTGCCGAGTGATGGGTCGATGCTGCCGGCCAGATTGACGACCGCCTGCATCGTTTTTCCGTTTGCCATGTGCGTCACCTCCTTCTGATGTGGGGTTTCTTAAAGCTGGCCGCACGAGTCGGCCGGCTCGCTTGGAACCGCTTGGCCTCCTCGACGGCCTCCCCGTATTCGGTCAGGAAGTCGGTCAGCCTTCGCTCTCCGAGGTCTCGCGTCGACGTGTGGAAGGCTCGGGCGTAGTCTCGGATTGCGCGTCGGAGCTGTCGGGGGTGTAGGGTTCCTCCGACTTCCCGGAAATAAAATCCCGGCCGATCCTCATAATCTTCATAACGTCGTAGCCGCGGACGCGCTCGAGGTCGGAGATGTCGATCTCGGGGTTGATGGCGATGATGGCAGCGAAGCCGAGGTAGAGGTGCAGGCCGTAGTCCAGCTCGGCCGCGCCGGCCGCGTTGCCGTTCTTGGAGCCGCTGGCGCTCAGCTTTCTGGCGTCAGCTTCAGCAAACGCCTGTGCGGTGATCTCGCTGATGTCATAGGTCAGCTCGTCGTAGCTCTTGCCGTTGATCTGCACGGGGTTGTCGAGCTTGATGGTGTTCTTCATTGGGTGCGTCTCCTTTCGATAAATAGAGGGCGCCGCATAGGCGCGGCGCCCTTCGGGTTACAGCAGGCTGCGGATGTCCTTGGCGTAGTCGACGCCGCCGACGCGCAGGATCGTGTTGAGCTGGTCGATCAGCCAGTATTCAGCGCCGCCGACGTAGAGCTGGTAGCGGCTCACGGCAAACGTGGCCTCGTTCTCGCTGGTGTTGCCGGGATCCACAGAGAGGCCCGGGATGCCCTTGGAGACGCAGCGGAGGAACGCCTTGCAGCCTTCGGTCTTGGTGGAGCCGTCGGCCTGCTTCACGTCCTGAGCCCAGCGGATCTCGATGGTCTTGCTCTCGAGCTTCATCATGTTCCGCAGGCCGAGGTCGATGCCGATCTTGGTGATGGACGCCTCCATAGCCTCGATCTGGCCGAGGATGGGGGCGGTGTAGGTTCCCATAGCCTTGAAGTCAGCGGTCACGGGAGTGACGGCCGGCAGCGAGATGGTCACGTCTTTGGCGACGAGGGTGCCGCCGATGTAGACGGTGTCGGCGAGGATAGGGCCCTTCAGGTCGAGCCACAGGTTTGCCATTACTCGTCACCTCCTTCGTAGTAGACAGAGAAGCCCGCGTCGGTGTATGCGACGTAGACGCTCGCAGACTTGAGGGGCGGGGTCGGGGTGACGGCGATGTCCCAGCGAAAGTCGCCATTCATCACGTCGGTGGTGCTGTTCTCGCTCTCGAGGAACAGGATCACAGGTTCGCCCAGCAGGGCGCCCATGCTCACATAACCGTCGAGCTTTTCCTGCTCGCGGTTGATGATGCGATCCTTCAGAGCCCGGGTCATGGGGCTGTCAATCTCAGGGCTCCACTCGCGCTGGAAACTGTTGGTGATGTGCATGAGCATCCGCATGGAGACGTCGAAGATCGCGCGGGGATCCACGTCTGCGCCATAGGTATAGGCGGCGGTATGGTCGCCCCACAGTACCCACTCGCCGCCCCACGCGACGGCGGTGCTGATGCCGTTCTGCGTCAGCTCCTTGCCGGTCTGCTGGTCGAAGCCGCGGTTGTTGGCGTTGGCGCCGAAATACTGCTTGATGATGGGGATAGCCTTGTTGCCGCAGGTCTCCATCGGGACGCTGTTGTGGCTGAAGTCGGCGCGCATGAGCTCGACCACGGCCATCGTGCTCAGGTGGTACACGTTGCCGAGATTGTCCACGCCCTGCGGCCAGTAGACCTTGGAGCGCTCGCCGGTGAAGGCGTTGGCCTTCTTCCATGCGATTGCCTTGGTGATCGTGTCGACCGCCTGCGCGGTGCTGTCCACGAGGGGCAGGTCAGCCACGACGAAGGCGTCCCAGTGGCCGTTGATCTTCTGGCTGGCCGTCAGCATAGCATTATAGACGGCAGGACTGTGGCTCCAGCCGGGGGCCGCGATCAGATTGCAGACCGCGAACTGCTCGGGATAGAGCAGCGTGATCGCGCTCAGGCCGCTGTATTCGCCGGAGGAGGTGACGCCGCCGATGATGTCGCTGTCCTCGACGCTGTCGTCCACCTCGTAGAAGGTGGCCGTCAGGTTGCCGGTGAGCTGCGCGTCGTCCTTCAGGCTGGTGATGATGACCGTGCCCTTGGTAAAGTTGTAGTCCACGGCGTAGTCAGAGCCCTCGACGTAGTTGCCGCTGGTCGCCTTTGCGATGGTCAGCGTGTCGAGGATGATCGTGCTGCTGGCGAACTCGGCACGGCCGCCGGTGAAGGCGAGGGTCTTGGTGGTGGCCTCCTCCTTGCGGTGCTTTCCCTCAGAGGGGTCGAGCACGTTGATGACGTAGATCGGGCCGATGTTCCCGAGGGTGTTGTTGAAATGTGCGTACATAACCTCGCACAGGGTAAAGGTGCCCCAGTCGGCCGCGTAGCCGAGCTTCTTCTGCGCGTCGACCAGACTGGTGATCTTGATCGGCGCGTTGATGACGCCGGCTTTGCCGAAGCCGCGCACGAGGTTGACGGGTGCCGTGCCGATATAGACCGGCGTGGTGCCCGCCTGCACGGCGCTCTGTGCCACAGTTTCGCCGATGTGGCCATAGGCGCCGTAGAGGTATTCGTTTGCCATCTGCTTATCCTCCTTTGCATGAAATTAGGGCAGCCACAGGGCCGCCCTTAAAGCAGGTGTTGGTAGCTTTCCGGGTTGCGGGTCAGCGCCTCCTCGACGGAGAACTCAGCCCACGCAAACCAGTACGGGTAAAAGTCGGGGACGGCGTCTTGCTCGGCGACGGGGCCGAAGGAGATGCCTTCCTCTTTGATGACGCGGAGGTCGCCGAGGTACTCGGCGTTTTCGATCCGTCGGAGGGCTGTGTCCACAAAATTCCATGCGTCACGCCAGCCCTCTCCGTTCTTCACGAAGTAGGCCGCCGCGGCCTCGTTGTATTGCTGGACGTAGGAGCCGCTGCCGTCGCCTTTCGGCTTGTAAATGTCGGGCCCGTGATAGCCGGGATCCCACGCCGAAAAGAGGAGCCGGATCTTGACGCTGCGGGCACTTCGGATCAGGCGGTCGTCGCCCTGAACGAGCTGCACGCAGACCGACGGGATCGGTGCGGCGATGTTCGGCGGCGTCCTGTCCTTTGAGGGAACGAAAAGCGAGAAGGCGGCCGGGTTGACCAGCTTGTAGGGGTAGGAGGCGTCTGTGGCCTTATCGTCCGGGAGCTTCAGCTTGACCAGAGGGCAGACCTCAGCGGTCAGCCAGTCCCGGACGGTTTCGATGCTGTTGACGATGGACATGGCGGCACCTCCTACATGGTGACGGTCTGGCCGAGGGCCACGGTGGCGATCCCCATGTCCTCGCTCCAGTCGTTGACGATGTACTCGCGGCCGTCGACGTTGAGCCCTTCGCCCGCCGGGCGCCGAGCAGGCAGATCCTCGACCGCCGCGTAAAGCAGCAGAGAGGACTCCGCGACGCTCAGCTCTTGCCCCCCTTGGCGTTCCTTCAGGGCGTTGTCGTCCAGCACGGCAGCGATGGCCCGGCCTTCGACGGTGTGCTTCTCACCGAACTCGTCGAGATTGAGAAACGTGCGCCGGCGGTCGGCCTCGACCATCGCCTTGAAGCTGAAGGCCATCAGACAGGATCGGCGGCGCCGATCTGAGGGGGCTCCTCGTCGTCGGTGCCGTCATCGGGCTGCTCGGCCTTGGCGGCCTCGATGGCAGCGATGACGTCGGCCTTCTTGCGCATGGCAGAGGCGTCCACGCCATAGCGCGCGGCCACTTCCTTCAGCTCGTCGAGCTTCATGTCCTCGTCGTACTCAGGGGCCTCGTCGGCCGCGGTGTTGGTGCTGGCAGGCTCGTCGGCGTCGTCGCCGTGATCGGGTGCGGGCTGCTCGGCAGGCTCGTCCTGCTCGCCGATGTACTTGGCGACGCCTTCCTTCACCAGACGGGCCTCCAGCTCGTCGTCGAACTTCTGATGGCCGTCTGCTTCAGTGATGGGGATCACCTTGCGGCCGTTATAGTAGCCGAAGGTGCCCTTGATAATCTGGATCATGCTCTGCTCCTTTCTGCTGCGTTCAGTCCGTCAGGACGTCCGCAACGATGAACGGGTTCTTGTTGTTGGGGATCATCAGCGGGCGGCTGGAGATGGTCAGCGTGCGGCTGTTGCCTTCGGCGCTGCTCACATACTTCGGCACGCGGCGGCCGGCGTAGGTGTGGAACTCGCCGTCGCTCTGCTCGACCTGAGAGACGGCGCCGTAGGCGGTGCGGCCAGCGCCGGGAGCGGTGAGGACGCACTTGCCGGACGGGATGTAGAGCTTGTCGTTGCCCTCGTCGTCGGTGTAGGTCAGGTCGTAGGAGATGACGCTGATGATGCGGCCGAGGACGTTCAGGCGGGCCACGATGGCGGCGCCGTCAGGCAGCAGCTCAGGCTCCACGTTGCCGATCTCGATGCGGCGGTTGTCGAGGAGTTTCTGCACGGCCGCGTCGTTGATGATGGTGTCAGCCACGTCCGGGGAGCAGACCAGATCGGAGGCGCGGAGGCCACGCTTGGTCAGCATACGGATCATAGCCTCCAGATCCTTCAGGATCTTGCCGCCGGTGGCGTCCCACTTGGCCGTCGGGGTGTAGGTTGCGGGGTTGCTGGCCTCGGAGTAGAAACGGATCTCCATCTCGTCAGCCTTGTCGACGTCGTCGGCGATGTGCTTCATCACACAGCCGTTGGTCAGCATGGTCTCGGCGGCCATCGCTTCTTCGCGGTTGGTGATGAGCTCGCCCAGCTCGTCAGCGTCGCGCAGGATGAGGGTCTGCTGGCGCTGCTCAGGGGTGAGCTGAGAGTAGAGGGCCTCGCCGAAGCCACGCTTGCGCAGCTCGTCGAGGGTCAGGACGCGACGGGGAGCCACGAAGGGCGGGGTGTAGCGTTCCATATTGTAGCCGGCGCGCAGGACGGTGACGCCGCCCTTGCGAGGGGCCACGAAGGGCGCCAGCTTCTTGCTGCCGTCACGGAACTCGACGAGCACGTCATCGGTGGCGAAGATGTCGCTCGCGTCGTTGGTGGGGAAATAGCGGTCACGCAGGAAGGTCGCGGCAGGGGTGAGCTGCTGCACGGCCATGAGCAGCGTGTGGGTGTCGTAGAAGTTAAAAGGCATTTTGTTGTCCTCCTTCTCTTAGTATTCGATGGCGTCGGAGAGCAGGATGCCGGCCTTGCGCAGCTCCTCCTCGTCGGTTGCCTTCAGGGTGTAGCCGCTTGCGACGGCCAGCTTGTTGCGGGCGAAGTGGCCGGTGCGGTAGGCCAGCACGGTCACGTCCGCGGTGGTGCCGACTTCCACGTCCTCGGCGAGGATGCAGTTGGCGGTCAGGGTTTCGTTGGTGGTCGCGGTGGAGCCGAGGATCACCAGCTTGCCGTCGCCGGCGGTGCCGGCAGACAGAGCCATCACGGTGCCGCGCTTATAGGTGGCCGCGGCGGTGGCCTCCTTGCGGATGGTCACGGTGAGCACGTCAGCGACGGGCTCGTTGGCAACGATCAGGCCGTCATAGCCGACGCTGCCGAGGTTTTCGTCCAGTCTCTTGCTCATTACTTCTTACCTCCGTTCTGAGACTTGGTGGAGTTGTAGAGGCCGACGATGGCGTCCACCTTTGCCTTGTCGTCGTTTTCGCTGCCTTCTTCGCCGCCGTTAGGGGCAGCGCCGACGCCGGCAGCGCCGGACTCGTCGTTGTCAGCCTTGGCGTCCTTCAGGTGCTTGGCACCGAGGGCCGCCTGCTTCTGCATAGCCTTGAGCGCGAGCTGCTCAGCGGTGCAGGGGGTCTCGCCGTACTTGGCGTCCCTGACGAGCTGCGCGTCGCCCACACTTGCGGCGATGCTGTCGATGGCCTCGATGCGGGCGCGCTCCTGCGTTCTGGCAGTTTCGGCCGCCTGCTGCTCGATCTGAGCCACGACGTCGGGGTGCTGTGCTCTCATTTCTTCGAGGGTCATGGTCTTGTTGTCCTCCTTCTTGGGGCCGTCGTTCTTGGCGGCCGCGTGTTTATTTCCAGCCGCAGGGGCGGCGTGGATGCTGTTGTCGATGGGGATCGTCCCCGGGATGTGCCTGAGGCCCTTGACGTCGTGCCGGATGCCGGCGACGAGGAGCACCTTCTTGTCGGCGCTCAGGGTGACGTCGGGGCCTTCGTCCGTGAGCAGGGTGTCGGCAAAGCCGTTGTCAATGGCCTCCTGCCCGACCATCCACGTCTCGCGGGTCATCATGCTGCGGAGCTGGTCGACCTCGATGCCGGTCTTGGCGTGGTAGATCTCCGCGATGGCCCGCTCGCTCGCGTCGAAGTCCTTCTGGAGCTTCTTCAGGTCTGCGAGGGTGTAGTAGTCGTAGAGCAGCCCGGCGACGCCGTGGATCATCACCATGCTGCCGGGATAAACCTGCACCTCGTCGCCTGCGCAAGCGATGACGCTGGCCGCGCTGGCCGCGATGCCTTCCACGACGACGACCTTGTGGCCGGTCAGGCCCTTGATGGCGTTGTGGATGGCGATGCCGGTGTAGAGGTCGCCGCCGCAGCTATTGATCTTGATGGTGATGTTGCTCTTGCCCTTGACGGCCGCGAGATCCTCCATGAAGCTCTCGGGCGCGATGTAGAGGCCGGGCTCGGGCTCGCCCGTCCACCAGTCCACAGGCTGACGGCTCACGACGTCGCCGTAGAGGGTGATCTCGCCCTCGTCGTCGCCGGTGCTGGCGACGTTCCAGAACTTGATCGGCGTGCCCGCAGTCTGAGGCCCGGCACAGAGCCGGGGAGTGTTATGCGTTCTCATGCTTGTCTCCTTCCTTGATGCTTTTGATGGCCTCGGCGACGATTGCCTCCCGCAGAGCTGCGGAGATCGTGCCGCTGGCCGCTGTGCTCTGGTCGACCTGCCCCTGCGCTGCGCGCAGTTTCTCGTTTTCCCGAGCGAGCTGGTCGACGTTGGCGTCCCACTGGCCGCCGTTGAGTCGGATGGTCGCCTGTTCTCTGGTCGTGATGCCTTCGCCGATGGCGAGGATCTCGGCCGTGATCTCCTTCGTCGGGTCGAGCTGTCCCTGAGAGGGGCCGATCCACTCGGCGCCGAGGTATGCGGCGCGGATTGCCGGGTCTGCGAAGAAGCCCGGGGCGCTGATGCGGCCGCGGGCGACGGCTTCAGAGAGCCAGATCTCATAGACCGGCGTGCAGAAGTCATCGACAAACCACTTGCGTCTCATGCGGAACGCCTTCCACGCCTCCATCAGGGCGGCACGGCTGGCGCTGTACGAGCTGTTGAAGCTCTTGAGCAGCAGATCGGCCGGGATCTCGAGCGCCGCGCCCACCTGTTCGCAGATGGCGCGCAGGAAGGTGTTGAAGCCGCTGGCCGGCCGTTTGGGGTCTGCAAAGGTCACGTCCTCGCCGGGCTCCATGATGTTGATCTGCCCGGGGCCCATCTCGTACTCGTTAGGATCTCGGCTCACCTCCGGCAGGCTGCTCCCGACCTCGTTGAACGGGTTGTCGCCGGCGCCTGCCTCGGTCTTGATGAAGGCCGTGAAAAACGACTCGACGACCGCCGCGGTCAGCTCGCTCTCGGTGTAGCGGCGAAGCTGGAGCAGGGGCTCGATGACCTGCGCGAGGTAGCTGACGCCGCGGTATTGATCCGGGCGCTCGCTCTCCATGACGTGCAGGATGTTCGGCAGTCCAGTCCGCTCGCCGTATGCTTGAACGCGGGCCCACGTTGTCGTCGTGCTGCCGAGCTCGAAGGGGTAGGTGCTGCGGATGTGGTACGCCTCGATCTGGCCGTCGCTGTTCACCTCGACGCCGTCGTAGATGGTGTTGCCGTTGGCCGCCTTGCCGGTGGTCAGCAGCATCGGGGTGATGATGCCGGAGGTCGTCGGTGTGGCGACTCGGTCGGCCTCGATCAGATGCAGGCGCAGCGAGTAGGGCGTGAGCGGCGTCGGCTCGTACTGCTTCACGACGGCGAACACGTCGCCGCTGACCAGCCACGAGGAGAGCGCGAGCTGCTGCATGGCTGCGAAGTTGTTGACGCCGGTGGCGTCGCACGCCCTTTTGTTCTCCGACCAGAGGGCGAACTCCCGCTCGGCCTGAGCCTGCCATGCGTCCGCGGCCTCCTGCGTCATGCCGAGCGCCTCGCGGTCGATCCGGCTCTTGAGCTGGAGGCCGATGCCGACGACGTTGGTGCGGTTGGTGCGGATGGCAGAGGTGGCGATCGGGGCCGCCATGTAAAGCATCCGGGCACGCTGCCGCAGGGTGTAGTTGTTGGCGTCGATGTCCTCCTTCGGGCTGCCGCTCATAGCTCTGAAGCCCTTGGTCGCCTTCTTGTGCCAGCTTGCGCCGGCGTCGCCGTAGCCCTTATTCACGGGGCGCGGCTGCTGCCGCCTGTTTTGTGGGCGGCTTCTGCTTTTTCTTTTGCTGATGGTGCTCACCTCCTTCATGGTGAAGATGGCCGGGCCGGGAGAAAAGGAGCGAAAACTCCCGGCGTCGGCCTATGAAAAAAGCCCCTTTTGGGGCTTCTTTCACCAGTCTCGGGGCACTACTCCCACAGCTTTTCGCGGCTTCTCGCCGTTCAGTGCGGCCTCGAGGGCTTCGATGTCTGCCTCGAGCTGTTTGATGGCGGCCCGGATGGATCCGAGGTCGGTGTTGTAGCGGGCCAGATTGCGCGAGCCGATGCCGTAGCTCTGGACGCCTCCGTCCAGCATCTCGGCCTCTCGCTTCAGGTAGAGCTCCAGCCGGTTCCTCTTGATGGAGAGCTGGTACTCGATTTGTTCGCGGGTCTTTCTCATTGTGGTGTGTCCTCCTTACCAGTCGTCGAAGGCGTCGGCCCGGTTGTGCCGTGGCCGCTGCCGTCGCTGCTGCGGGGCCTTCGGCTTTTCCTCCAGCCCTTGCAGGCGGCGCTCGATGGCGTCCATGTCAGGGTTGATGATCTTGAGGCCGGCGTTGGCATAGTCGCGGCAGTCGAGGGCCTCGTTGCGGTTGTGGCCGGGCAGCTTCTCCCACGCCCAGCGGTCGCCGCGGCGTGTGTGCGTGAGCACCAGCTTCTCAGAGAGGAGCCCGTTGAAGAAATTGAGGTCATAACCGGCGTCGGGGTGCCGGTTGAAATGGCAATATTTCGGCCCGGCCTCCTGCACCTTCAGATTAGCCATGATCGTCGCCTTGCCGGCGTCGACGCCGATGGTGTAGAGCCAGCAGGTGATCCGCTTGTTGTCGCGGATCGGCACCTTGCTCGGAGGCGAGACGAAGGGGATGCCGTCGCCGCCCTTGCCCTTGATGGCAAAGACGCGCTTGCCGACGCGGGCCCGGCACGCCTCATAGACCTCTTGGGTGAAGTGGCCGCCGGAGTCGACGCAGGTGATGGAGATCTTCAGACCGCGGCCGTTTTTGAACTTGTAGACGTGGTCGACCACGTCGTCGAGCCGCTGCCAGACCTCCGGGGTGTCTGGTCGGCCCATGATGTAGCCCTTGACGATGCCCCACGTCTCGCCGTACTTCCCGTGACCGACCACCTCGTATTCGAGGCGGTTGTCCTGAGTGTCGACGCCGCAGGTCAGCACGAGCACGCCGTCAGGCAGCTCCACAGGGGTGCCGTCCGGGCGGGTGCCGTAGTCCTCGCGGCGGGCGAGCATGGTGTCCTCGTCCTCGAGGTCGCCGCGATCTTCCCACAGTTGGCCGAGCAGGGTGTTGTAGACGACCTTGAGGTGCTGCGGGTCATCCTTGGCGTCGAGGAACTTGAGGACGATCTTCTCCCACGGAGTCCACGGGTTCGAGAAGGCATTGAGCCAAAAAGAACGGACGCCTTTTTTGTAGGCGTCCGGGTTGTCGGCGATCCACTTGGCCGGCTGCTTTCGCATGACGTCCTCGGGGATCAGGCAGCCGCAGGCCGGGCAGCTCCACGAGACGCCGCTCTTGAGGCTCCACGACTTTTTCCCGCGGATCCGCTTGACCTCCGGGTCGAAATGGATATTGTCGAACACGATCTCGCTGTACTCCCCGCACTCGGGGCAGCGGTGGCACCAGCGTTCCTGCGTGCCTTGGTAAAAACTCGTCTCGATGTTGCTGTTGCCCTTGATGGTCGGGGTCGAGACCTCGACCGCCTTCGCGTTGTAGAATGTGGCCTGACGTGCTTCGGCCAGCGCCCACGGGTCGCCCTCGGTGCCGGCGCTGGTCGCCCAGCGGTCGCGCTCGTCGCCGATGATGTAGCGGGCGGGCGTGGAGGCCAGAGCCGAGGCGCTGTTGGAGCCGGTCAGGGTGAGCATACCGCCCGGGAAAGACTTCTGGAGGATCGTGTTGCCGCTGTCCTTGGCCTTGACGTCGTGCACCTTCGCCCTCAGGGGCTTGCTGTCGCGGATCATGGGGGCCACGCGGAGGCGGCTGAACTTTCGGGCGTCGTCGATGGTCGGGTGGACGTAGAGGATGCTGCCGGGGTCTTGGTCGATGATGTAGCCGATGATGTTGAGCTCGAGCTCGGACTTGCCGACCTGAGAAGCGGCTACCATGACTATTTTGTGCACCTTCGGATCCGTAAAGGCCCGCATGGGCTCCTCGAGGTACGGGGTGCGCTTGGTGCGCCACGGGCCGGCCTCGGCTGAGCTTTCCGGGGAGAGGCGGCGGTGCTTGTCGGCCCACTCGTCCACGGTCAGACTCTCAGGCGGGGCGAAGCGTTTGACCGCTCCGGCGATGGCGGTATTGAGCTTCGCGGCGGCTTTTTTAGTCGTCCGCGTCATCGGCGAGCTGTTCGCCCCAGCCTTCCCGATCCCTTACTCGCCGGGCGTACACCTCGGGATCGTATTTATAGCCGGCCAGCTCCGTCAGGATCTTGTAGACCTCTGTGCGGATGATCTCGGACGCCTCGGCGGGTGTTGCTGCGCCGGTGACGTCGACGGCCAGACGGCCCGGCAGGGCCACGAGCATCGACCTGATATTGTAGACGAGGTCGGTCATCACAGCCTCGACGTCCTCGCTGCGGTGCATGGTGCCCTCGAGCTCGCTGAGCTGGAGGGCGGCGATGTCTGCCTTGCTGCGCTTGAGGTCAGCCTCAGCCTCCAGACGCCGGCCCTCGATCTCGCTGTCCTTCTTCGACGGCTCCCGGCCGTTGGCCTTGGCCGTCAGGTATCGGATGTACCTCTGGATCGTCGGCAGCAGGTCGTAGCGGTTGGCGTTGCCTTCCTTGACCGCGGTGATGACGCCCTCCTTGGTGAGCTGCTGCACTCGGCGGGGCGTCATGTCGAACAGGGCCGCGATGGTCTTACTGTCGACGAGCTTGTTGTTGGTTGGGTTCGGCATGGCGTTCCCTCCTTTCTGCCGCTCGGGCGAAACGAAACGGCCCGAAAAAAATTTTCCCCGGCTGCGCGTTTTTTGGGCTCGCCAGCACCGCAGGCCAGAGAGGCGCGTCACAGTACCTTCGGCGCGTCGGTGCGCGCGTGGAGGCGTCTGCGAGGCGCTGTGCTGCGCTCTGTGCGTGTCTGGTGTTGTTTGGTGGGCTCGGTGCCGGACGTCTTGGTGGGACGCCCTGTGCGCCGCTGTGGGCTATTTCCCGAGGGCTCTGTCGAGGTTGTGCTGGAGTCGCTTGGCTGTCTCGTCTTGGAGTCGCTTCAGGATCTTCTCATTGGTGCGCTCGCTGGTTATCATGGACGGCGCCGAGATGGTGGTAAACTTCTTGATGTCGGTGCGTGTCCGGCTCATTCTTTGGAATGGAATGGCGCTGACGCCGCCGGCCTTGGTGTTGCCCGTCCCCATGAGGATATTGTGCGATCGCTCGGAGTACGGGCCGCCCGGGGTGCGGGTGTTCAGATAGCGGCCGATGACCTTCTTCTGCCCCTTGACCACCTGCATCCGCAGCGTGTAGCTCTTTCCCGGCGGGGCGGTCTTTGGTGTCATGCCGAAGTGCACTGGGGTGAGCAGTCGGCCGGAATAGGTGATGGTCAGTTCCTCGATGGTCTCACCTGAGACGCTGACGCTGCCCGCCATCTTCTTCGGCTTGCTGCTGTTCTTGCCGGACGGGGTGATCTCTCCCTTCTTGATGTTGTAGACCGACGTGACTTCCTGAGCGATCCAGCTCGGCGCTCTTGCCTTAACGTCGCGGACGGTGGCCTTCACAGCTTTGCGGCCCTGCTCGTCGATCTGTGCGACGGTGTCCATGAGCTTTTGGAAGTTTTCGACCTGCATGGTGATGGTTGCCTTTGCCGTTGTTGTCACCTCCTGAATATGCAAAAAGAGACCGGCGGGCGTTTGTTCGCCCGTCGGCCTCTTGCCGTCGGTTTCTGTTTGGTTTTCTTTTGGTCGGCCGCTCGGAATTGTCACGGCGTTGCCCGTGCGTCCTGCGGTCTTTTGCAGGATATAGAATAGCACGGGGCGTTACTGCTTTTCAATTCCTTTTACTTCCCTTTTGTTCCTTTTACTGCGTTTTACTGCCGCAGCTCAGGCAGTCGGCTCCATCTCGTCCAGCACTGCGGCGAGGTTGAGCAGGGCGCGGCCGTGGATCTTGTATGTCCTGTTCTGATAGGCGTCCGCTCTGTCGACGTAGTCCCGCCGATCACCGAACAGGACGCCGCAGGTGCTCTCCCAGTCAGCCCGGTCGAAGTAGCGCAGCCGGATGACGGCGCGCTCGTCGGGGTCGGAGAGCTGGAGGATCAGGCCCTCGATGGCGTTGCGCTCCTGCTTCTCCTCGGCCTTGAGCCGGTCGATCTGTTCCTCGAGCTCCATTTTCCGCTCCACCATCATGCCGGTGCGGTCGGATGGTGTGCCGGATCCGCGTGGCATACCTGTCAGATCAGGGCCGGGCGGTGAGGCCATCGTTATCTCCATGCGGTCGAGGCGTTCGAGCTGGTTGTCGATGTCCCTCAGCATGGCGGTGTAGGCCGCGAGCCTGTCCTTGATCCGTTGTGTGATCGGCTTCTCGCTCATTATGTCAGGGCGTCACTCCTGCTCACCTCTTTCCTCGTCAGGCTCGAAGATCGCGGCGATCTCCTCGCGCGGTAGCTCTCGGCCTTGACGGACGCAGCGCACGTTATTGTCTCCAGTTGTTTTGATGTAGCGCCGCACGATCACGTCGCACCATTTGGGTTCGAGCTCGATCATGGCGCAGGTTCGCCCGGTGTTCTCGCAGGCTATGAGCGTCGAGCCTGAGCCTCCGAAGAAGTCGACCACGAGCTCGCCCGGCCGGCTGCTGCTCAGAATGGCCCGCTCGCACAGTGCGATCGGCTTCGGCGTTGCGTGCCCGCCTGCGTCGTCTCTTTCTGCTGTGTTTGTGATCGGGAAACGCCACACATCGGTCATTATGTCATGCTCGTCGCTGTCGTTGTGTGTGTTGTCGAAGAAGGCGCGCAGCTCCATCGCTTCTGCTTTCATGCTCTGGTATGCCTCGGACGGCTTGTTGCGCAGTTTCATCACTTGATCGTGTGGAAGGCTGAAGGCTCGGCCCTTAAATGCCTGCTGGAGCTTTTTGTAGTGCCACTCCGGGATCGGCGTGAACTGCGATTTGCTAAACCAGTGCCCCCACATTTGAACGCCGGTGATCTCCGTGAGCTGCTTGGCCTTGAGTCCGACCTTCTGAGCCTCTCCGACCATATAATCGAGGATCGCCTCGTATGCGTCGTTGAAATGGTCTTTGTTATTGTTGAAGCCTTCGACGCCGCACATAACAAAGAGGCATTTCTCAGTTTCCCTCGGGTAGCTCCGCATGAGCTCGCTGTTGACGCCGAAGGCTGAGTGCTTCGCCCATGTGATGTAGTTTCTGAACGTGATCTGGTTCGCGTCGATCATCGGCCGAAGGATGAAGGCGTAAATATCCATGAGCGGCTCGTCGATGCCCCAGCAGTACCAGCTCCCGTTTTCCTTCAGGATCGAGAAACTGAGCGCAATCCACTTCTTGTTGAACTCGAGGAGATCGTTCTGGTTCTGGTTGTCATTCTGGACGCCGTCGCTTTCTTTTCCCATGCCGTATGGCGGGTCGGTGAAAACAAGGTCGGCGCGCTGCCCGTCGGTTGCCTTCTGAACGTCGCCCATCTTCAGGCTGTCACCGCAGTAAAGCCGGTGGTCTCCCAGCAGCCAGAGGTCGCCGGGTTCGGTGAATGGTTCCTCTGGCGGCACCTCGGGCTCGGTGTCGCCGTCCTCCTTTTCCGACTCGTCATCATGCAGAGCTTCGGACAGAGCCGTGACAAGATTGCCGTAGTCGTCCTCGGTGTAGCCGCTGAGCATGAACGGGATCTCGCCGGTGTCGATGTCGGCGAAAACCTCGGCGAGCATCTTGTTGTCAGTGGTGGCGAGCTCCGCGATGCGGTTGTCAGCCGTCAGATCGGCCAGCTCCTCGGCCTCGCTGGCGTAGTCCTGATAGTCGACCGGGGCGTCGGTCAGGTCGTCGAGCTGTGCGGCCATGAGACGGCCGTGGCCCTTGGTGACGAGCCCGCTGCGCTTGCTGACGGTGATCGGGGCGCGCCAGCCCGTCGCTCTGATGATAGAGGCGAGGAGCTTGATCTGCTCCGGCGGGTGCTGGTTGGGGTTTTTGGGATTAGGCCGCAGATCCTTCAGCGGGACGATGGCGTCGTGCGCACAGAACACGGGGACGCTGCCGGCGTATGCCTTCGGCGTGGCCGTGGTGCTGTACTCCTCGATCTCGGGGCCGGTCTGCGGCTGTGGTTTATTCATGGCTGTCACCTCCTGCTGAGAATTGATTTTCAATCCACTTGTGGAGGCTGGAGTCCCGCCAGTTGTTTCGGCCGTCAAGACGGTTTTTCAGCCGTTCCAGCTTCGCCTCCTCGATCTCCTCGGTAGATCGGTGGAAGATGATGCGGAGCTGGTCGAGCATGATCTGGACGTCGGCCATCTCCTCGATCACGTTGCCGATCGCTGCGGTCACTTCGCAGCCAGCCTGTGCCCGTTTGATTTTGCAGATGGCTTTGGTCAGCTCGGCCATCTCCTCGACGGCCATGTCCATTTGTGCCGGCGCGCCGTAGGTCGTGATCGCACGATCCAGCAGGGCCCGGCGTTCCTCCGTGGTCATCACGGGCGGCCTCCCTTCGTCAGCTCTCTGACCAGTATGACCACGAGCACGATCACGATGATGGCGAGGGTGATGGCGATCGGGATCCAGATCGGGGCCAGTACCCACAGCCAGCTCCAGTTGATGACGCCGGTGAGCTTCAGGACGATGAAGGCGACGGCGAGAAGACCGCAGAAGCCGATCCCGCCGGCCGTCGTGTTGTTTCTTTCGTTGTTCATGTATTACCTCCAGTATTATTTGCCGAGCCCCTTCAGCGCGCAGGCTGTGCAGGCTGTTCGGACGTCGGGCTCCAGTGCGAGGATCCGGCGGGCCGTGTCTGTCTGCCAGCACTCAGCGCCACAGACAGGGCAGGTGGTGAGCCGCCAGTCGTCCGTCGGAGGCTCCGGGACGTTGTCATGCAGCGGCATGGTGAGGATCCCGCCGTCTCCGGGCTGGTGGGGCGTGAGGACAGGCTCAGGCTCGTCGGGGATCATGGCGTCGAGGAGCTCGTTGTACTTCTTGAATATGGCCTCCGACGCTGCGCTCCAGCTTTCGCCGTGCTCCGTGTCCTCCGGGGTGGCGACGTGGGCCAGCTCGTGCGCCAGCAGCTCAGGGGCGGCGCTGATAGGCGCCTCGGCCGAGATGCAGACGATCGGCGTGCTGCCGTCGTCGGGGAAGATGGTCAGGCCGTAGGCGGTGCCGTTGGTCTCGTCCCGCAGGTCGGGGACGTACTGCGCGACGTACTCGACGCCGGGGTAGAGCTCAGAGAAGGCCCGGGCCACGATGGCTGTCGGGTCATTGATGAAGGGCGAGGCCATCGGGCCGATCTTCTCGTACTGCTTCAGGGCTGCGTAGGTCTCACGCAGCATGGCCCGCACTTCGTCCTTCTTGATGCCGTTGATGGTGGGCCCGTTCAGGATCAGGTCGAGCATCTTGTCGCTCCAGTCCTGCATCAGGTGGGTCTCCGGCATACCGCAGCCGAAGGGCACGACGTCGACCTTCTCACGGGTGAGGGTTTCGTATTCTTTCACGGTGCTGCTCCTTTCAGAAAAGCCGAGCGGGCCGGAGCCCGCCCGGCGCTTCACTTACTGCATGACGACGACCTTGCCGGCGTCGATCAGATCGCCCATGTTCTTCAGGAAGTAGTCGGCGATGTTCTTCTTGGCCTCGAGCTTCCAGATGCCGCCGTCGGCCTCGAAGAAGCCGATCCCCTCGTCGGGATCCACGCGCAGCAGAAACTCGCTCTCGGGCTGTTCCACCTCGAGGAATGTGCGGAACGGCCGCAGCATGACGCGGGGCTTGATCTCGACGACCGCGTTGAGGGCGACGCCCTGACGTGCCTCGACGGTCTGCGTGACGCCGTTGTCGTTGGTGCTGACGCTGTTCTCGTTGGTCATGCGACTCAGCAGGTCGAGCAGGTAGGCCGTGCCCTCGTTGGGGATGCAGAGGCTCCGCAGCTCGATCAGAGCTACCTCGCGTCCTCTGAAGCCGGTGTACAGGCCCGGGGCGTCAGCCTTGGCGCGGTAGAGCGTGTTGCGGGAGAAGTCGCTCAGGTAGGTGGTCATCACCTCGACGGTGTCGTTGCTCTTGACCTGCACCATGATGGTCGTGCCGACCTTCTCGAGCTCGGTGCGGATCAGCTTGCAGATGCTATCGAGGCCGCTGACGCTGATGCAGTCGGGACGGTCGACGTGGGGCGGGATGCGGGTGAGGGATGTGTCGGCGTAGGTCTGGCCGTCGATCTCGAAGATCTTGGTCTCCTTCAGGCTGACGATTTTGTCGATCATTTTTGCGAGCATTGTGTTGTCCTCCTTGTTCTGTGTTGTGGGTGGTTATCCGTGCTGGACGAGCTTCAGGAGCTTCGGGGCCTCCTGCTGCGTGCCGTCCATGTTCATTTGGCCGGGCACCTGCGGCACCATCTCGGCGACGACGAGCTCGCCGTTGCCGTCAGAGGTGACATAGAGGGCCGTGGCGACGGGGTTGGTGGCTGCGAGCGTAGACTTGGCCGTCACTTGGACGCCGATGGTGCGGCGCTCGTCGTCCGGGGTCAGCTCGATGGTGAGGGTGATCTTGCGCTTGGCCGGGCCTTCGTGTTGGGGTCGAGGATGTTCTGGATCACCTTGTCCATCTCATAGTCGACGCGCTCCTCGAAGGCGCCGCGGGCCATCGACATGATGCTGTCGCGCTGGTTCTGTTCGTTCATGGGGTTTCTCCTTTCTTTTCAGGTGGCCGATCCGAGCGTCATCTGCTCGGCCTCGGTCGGGTTGTCTGCGTAGGCTGCGGCCGTCTGTCCCGTGGGGCCTGAAGGCTCCGCTCTGGCCCACACGGCCTCGGTGGCGTCCGAGCGGGTGGCCTTACGGCGGCCGACCGTCGTGAGGATCCCGATCTCCTTCAGCTCTGTGAGCCGCGGGGCGACGTAGTTGCGGTTGAAGTACGGGATCCGGCCGGCTGCGACGAGCTCCTCGGTGATCTCGCTGGCCGTGAGCTCACGGTTGCCGAGGGTCTCGAGGATCAGGCGGCAGCGGGCGGCCCGCTTGGGGAGTACGGCGTCATAGCTGCGGCGCCGGGTCTCTTTGGTCGTCTGGTTCATGTGTTTCCTCCTTTCCGGCCAGCTCGACGCTGTCGGCTGGCGCGTCCTTGATTTCAGGCGTCGGCGCTTCGTTGCCCCACACGTCCCATCCCGGGGCAGCCTCTCGGGCGAAAAGCTCGATACGGGGCAGGTCTCCCATCAGCTCGACGATCCTGTCGCGGATTTCGGCCGGCTTTCTGCTGTGCTGCTGGAGCGGGGAGAGGACGACGCTGCGGACGCTGCCGCTGATGCGCTTCGGCTTGCCCTTGGTCGCCAGCAGGCAGATCTCTGAGTTGCTGCGCGTCCAGTTTCCGAGCCCCATGAAGATGCCGGTGCCGTTTCTGTTCTGCTTTACCCAGTTGAAGGCGACGGTCTTGTAGCTGAAGCCCCACGCCTCGATCACGTCGAGGGCCTCGCGGAGCATGGGGAAGGTCGCCCACATGAAAAGCACGCAATCCTCGTTAGCAATACCCCCCCCCGCAGCTCCGACGCTCATGCGCTTTATGTCCTCGATGGTCATGGTGTCGTAGTGCTTGGAGGCTGCCGCTCTGGTGCCGCGGTTCTGATAGCTCCACGGAGGATCGGCGTAGATGATGCTGTACTTCTTGTCAGGGAGTGGGATCATGGGCGTCCTCCTTTCCGAGCGTTTCCGACTCGATGCCGTGCAGGAACTTGATGAAGCCGGCCGTCGCCGGCACCTCGTAGCGGGAGAGCTCTGCGTGCGTCATGTACTTGCGGCCGTAGATCTCGGCCATATCACGCCAGACGGGCCACGGCACGCGGTAGAAGTCCGTCAGGCTCACGGAGACAAGCACGAAGGCGATGGCGCCGAGCTTATGATGGGCCTCGAGGTCGTCCTGCTGCTCTTGAGTGAGCCGGCGCTGCTCGATGCGCTCGTCGTCGGTGTGTTTGGCCTCGAAGTAGATGCTCCGGCCGCCCTTCAGGGTGCCGCCATAGTCCGGCTGGGCCTGCTTGGTGTAGCAGGCGAGGAACTGGCCCTTGCGGTTCTTGGCGCCGAGGGGCTTCATGGGCTCCGGCGTCTTTTCGATCTTGGCGAGGCCGCGGCTGAGGTAGTAGTCGCACGAGGCCGAGATGATATTCTCGAAGTAGCCGCCGGCGACTCTGGCCTGCTTGCCGCGGATCTGCGCCATCATGTGTTTTTCGGCTGCGTAGGGCGTCGGGTCGTTGTAGCCCTCCGCGTTCTTTCTCGGGTCGTACTTCGTCACGGCGTTCAGCCTCCGATCTCGATGTGGATGCCCGGATCGGAGATCAGGCGGTCGGCGAGCTCGAGGATGACGCTGCCATCCAGCTCGATGCTGATGGGGCCGTGGTCGAGATGCTGGTTGCAGACGGCCATCGCCTTGAAGGCGGGCAGGTGCAGCGTCACGCTGCCGATGTCAGGCTTGTCCTCGGGCTCCTCGTCAGGCTTCAGCTCGCTGATGGCCTCGAAGCCGTTGCGGACGGGGATGCCGTGCGCCTTGGCGAGCTCGATCTCCGCGGCCATGCCGGCCGAAGGGTGGTCGATGCCGAAGGCCCACAGCTCGGAGCAGCCGAGCACCAGCTCGCTGCCGATCTTTAGGGCCAGCTCACGCTCCTCGGGGACGTTGTCGTCCATGAACTGCGTGAGATAGATGTGCGGGGTGACGGGGATGACGCCCTTCTCCACAGCCGCGCGGCTGTACTCCTTGGCGCGCTGGATGTTGTTCTCGTAGTCCCCGCGGCATGGGGAGCAGATGTAAACCTTTTTCATGTTGTTCCTCCTATCGTGAGCGCCAGCTCTGGCCGGTGAGGGTGATGCCCCTGCACATTTCCATGAGCCGGTCGATGGTGGCCCGGGCCGTCATGCTGTCGCGGCTTTCTCGCGGCGTCATGCGGTCGATCAGGGCCTCGGTGTCGTAGTTGGTGGTCACTATGGTCGGCAGGTATGCCTCATAGCGGCCGTTGATGATGTTGTAGACCGTGGAGATCGCCCACTCGGTCGGCGGTTCCTTGCCGATGTCGTCGATCACGAGGAGTGGGACGGTCTTGTAGATCTTCAGGACGTCGCTCTCGCTGCCGCCGGTCGCGGAGTAGGTGCGCTTGATGCGCTCCAGCAGGTCGATCATCGTCATGCAGATGACCGGCTTGCCTTGCGCGATCAGGTGGTTGGCGATGGCAGCGGCGAGGTGGGTCTTGCCGGTGCCCGGCGGGCCAGCTATGAACAGGCCGTTGCGGCCGGGTTCCTGACGGCCGGGCTGCGGCAGCATGGTGTCGAAGCCTTCAGCGTAGCGCCGGGCGGCTGCCGCTGCGCGCTTGTTGTCGTCGGTGAGCTGGAAGGTGGAGAAGGTGCGCCGCAGGAAACGGTCGCCCATGCCGGACTCGCCGACGATGCGCTTGATGCGTTCCCGCATTTTCTTCTCCTCCTCAGCCTTGGCGGCTGCGGCCTCAGCAGCTTCGCGCTCTGCCTTCTCCTTCTCGTAGGCAGCCACAGCCTCGGGACAGGTGCATCGCTCGGCTCCGTAGGGAGGCCAGAGGATGCGGTTGCCGAGCGGGATGCCCTTGTGGTAGCGCAGGGCGCCGCAGAACTCGCAGGGGACGGGCTCAGGGACTCCGGGACGGCCGGCGAGGCGCTCGTCGTTGCTCCAGATCCAGTTACCGGCGTCACTCGTCGTCGGCCGGCTTGAAGCCCTTGCCCCAGTCTCGGCCGGAGCTGTCGGGCTGTTCAGGATCTCGCTGATTTTCTGCACCTTCGTTCACCTCCTCGTTGTCCCAGTAGCCGCCGTTGAGCCATGTGCTCGGGTTCGGTATGTAGCGCCCGTTCTCCCGGCGCCACTGGTCGCTCCGCTTCTGAGCGTCGACCGCCTGCATGATCCTCTCGTGGAGCTCAGCGGTGGGCTTGATCTTGTTCCACGCCTTCAGAGCGTACTGCTTGCCGGTCTTTTTCGGGTAGGCTTTCCAGAACTCGAGAAATCTGGCCTCGACGAGCGACTTCGTGCCGCCGTCACTCCCCTCGTCAGAGGGGGAAGGGGGTGTATTACCTTCTCTTGTCTTATCTTCTCTACTCTGGTCTACTCTGCCTCCGGCTTTCTTGCGGCTGTTTGCCGGTCGTCCGGCGGTCGGCGTTGGGTCGTCTGGCGAGGCGTCGGCAGACGCCGCAGCAGCGGCCCGGCGACTGCGGGAGCGCTCTTTCTCGGCTTGCCGCTGGTCGATCAGCTTGCCGGCGTACTCGTACCAGTCGTGGATCTCGAGCGTCCCGTCCTCTTTTTCGTCGATCCAGCCCGCCCGGATCAGCGTTTTCGCCAGCTTTTCGGGGTCTCCGTCCCACTGAGCGGCCCGCGAGATCATGCGCGGCGTGATGTCGACGAGGCTGCCGGTCGGGGCGTTGTCGAGGGCCCACAGCCAGAACGAGACGAGCAGCCCCATCATGTGCGGCGGCTCGACTTCGAGCTGGTCAGCAGCGTCGAACAGTTTGCGGTGATCCTTGAGTGTCTGATGCACTTGCAGCCATGCCACGGTCGTCACCTCCTTTCTGTGGTCGTTTGTTTGCGGCCTGCTTTTGGTCGTCTGCCGGTCGTCCGGCGGTCAGGTTAAAAAGGAAGGTCGCCATTGTCCTCGATCTCCGTGAAGTCGCCGGAGCCCTCAGAGTAGCCCGGATCGGCGAAGTCGCTGCCAGAGCTCTGGCCGCCGTCCTTCTTGCTGTCGCAGAAGTGGACGGAGTCGACCGTGATCTCGACGGCTTTGCGGCGGTTTCCGTCCTTGTCCTCGTAGCTGCGGCTCGTGAGCTCGCCCTCGACGAGGACGAGGCGGCCCTTGCTCAGGTACTTGCAGACGAACTCGGCCTGTGCGCGCCATGCGACGCACTCGATGAAGTTGGTGATCTTCTTGCCGTCCTTGGTCTTGCGGCCGGTGTCGCTGGCGAGGGTGAAGCTGGTGATCGCCGCGCCCTGCTGCGTGTATCTGAGCTCGGGGTCGGCGGTGAGACGGCCTTGGAGGCCGGTGTGGTTATACATTAGGCGTTTCCTCCTTGCTGGTTATGCTGTGCGGCCGCGTTGTCGAGGGACGTGCAGATCTCGTCGTACTCTTGGCGGGTCAGGGTGGCCGGATCCTGCTTTTTGTACTTCTCCACGATCCGGGCGTTGGTGCGCTCCTTGGTCATTCCTGCGGCCTCTGCCTTCTTGTAGAGGCGCGCGAGCTGCGCGTCGCTCAGACGGCCGGAGCTCTGCCCCTGACGGCCCTGTGCGGCCTGCTGGCGGCCTCCAGCGCCGGATCCTTTGCCCTGCGCGCCGAAGTCACTGTTGTCGGGGTCGTCCTCGCCTTGGTCAACGGTGAACTTCTCGAAAAGGTAGTATTTCAGGGCGTAGGTGTGGGCCGCGCCCTTGGCCTTGGCGGGGTCATCGTTCCAGCCGACGGCGTGGACGGTGGCCTCGATGGTCTCGTCGTCGTTGTCGAGGTTCAGCCAGCGGATCGTCAGGTCGGCCTCGTAGAGGAACATGAGCTTGTCGCCGTTGCGGGTCTTGGTCTGCATGGTGATCCAGTAGACCGGGTCGCCGTTCTCGGCGTGGCGCGTGGCCTGCTCGCTGATGACGTCGAAGTCGACGCCGAGCTCGTTCATTATGGGGGTGATCTTCTCCCACACGTCGTAGATCTTGGCGTACTTGTAGCTGACGCCGTCGCTGTGCTGCTTCTTTACGATCTCCGGGCAGGCTTTTCGCATTTCGACGAGCTTCTGCCGGAGCGTCAGGCAGGCGGCTTCAGGAGGGGCCGCAGCAGCGGCCGCCTCGGTTTTCTTGGTTTCTGCCATATCGGTGCCTCCTTACACGTCGACCGTGAAGATGCCCGGGGTCTCGTAGACGGTGACGCCCTCCACGATCTCGCCGGTCTCGGTCAGGGTTGCGATGTCGCCGGTGTAGCTGAGCAGCTTCTTCAGGTCGGCCCAGCGGGTCGACTCCTCGACCTTTACGAGCTCGCCGTAGCCGTTGGCCTTGAGCCATGGCACCAGCTTGGTCTCGTCGAGCTTGGTCTTGGTGGTGCCCTTCTTGAAGGTCAGGGTGCCAGAGAGGAGGCGGTACTTCTCCGTCGTTTTGGTCTCCTTGTGGGGGACGGTGGCGAAGAAGTCAGCCAGACAGCTCGTGAGGTACGATGTGCCGTTCTCCATGCGCTTGCGGGCGGCCGCTACTTTCTCGTTGATGGCCGCGATCTGCTCGTCGGCCAGTGCCTTCAGGCGGTCGTACTCGCTGCGCTCGTCGGTGATCTTGCGGATGGCCCAGTCGGCGCAGCGGTCGTCGGTAATGCGGAACGGGGCGCGCTCGCCCTCTGCGACGGTGCCGAGGTCGACCTGCTCCAGCTCGTCCAGCGTGGCAGCAGGCAGCAGCTCGGGCTCCTGTGTGGTGGTGGCCTCGACGTCTGCCTGCTCGGCAGCGAGGGCCGCGGTGGTCTTATCGCTCATGTTGTTTCTCCTTTCTGATGGTGCTCGGCGGCTCTGGCGGCCGCGAGCTTGCTGTATTGTTCGTCTATCTCGATCCCGATGTACTGCCGGCCGGTTTTCGCGGCCGCAGCCAGCGTGGAGCCGCTGCCGGCGAAGGGATCGAGGATCAGGGCGCCGGGGATGGTGGTAGCTTCGATGAGCTGCTCCAGCAGCGCCACGGGCTTCTCGTTGGGGTGGGTGAGGCTCTGGTTTCCGACCTTGGCGCAGGCGATCAAGTCGTCCGGCCGTTTTCCCGGGAGCTCGTAGCGTCCCTTGGTTGCGAAGATGATGGCCTCATATCGCGGGGCAAAAGATCCTTTCAAGTCTCCCATGCCGTGCGCCTTTTTGTCCCACACGATGACCGACTTGACCGTCAGGCCAGCGAGACGCAGCGCGTCGATGAATACCTGCTGAACGTCCCAGCGGGTAAAACAGAGTACCCCCCCCCCCCCGCGTTTCACGACTCTGGCGGCATCATAGATCCACCAGATAAACGGGGCCTTGTCGTTGGCGATTTTTGCGAGACGGCTGGCCTTTTCTTTTCGGCCGCTTTGGTAGTCGATACCGTAGGGCGGGTCAGTGATGACCATGTCGACGCTGTCGGCCTCCATGTCACGCAACACGGTCAGGCTGTCGCCGGTGATGACGGTGTTGGCTTGGATCATTTTTCAGCAGCCTCCTTTCTCTCGGTGACGTTGAAGGTGAGCATCACGCCGCAGGTGACAGGGGTGACGCTCTCGAGCTCGAGGTCGCGGCCGCTGCGGAGGTGCAGGGTCTCGCCCGGCTTCATTTCGGTGAGGTGTTTCATCTGGTACTCCTTTCTGCAAAGAAACGGTGCCCGCCTTCCTCGATGACGAAGATCTGGCTCTCGTGGAAGTCGCTGGTTACGAGGGCGGGGTTGTAGAAGTAGAGGATCGGCTCGTCCACGACGGTCTCGCCTCGGTCAAACACGGCCGCGACGGCGTCCTTGACGCGCTGCGTGGGATCCGGCCGGCTCTTGGTGTAGCTGTAAAGGACGACGGCCTCAGAGGGGTCGACGCCGCGCTTCTCGGCTGCGTTGAGGATGCACTGAGCGACGAGCATCTGGCCCTCGAAGGACTCCCCGCCGGCCTCGGCCATGACCACGCGCTCGACGACGTCGCGCTCGGCGTCGGTCAGAGGGTAGCGCACGGCGGGCTCGGTCGGCTCCACGGTCTCAGCGGCCGGTGCGGAGGTGTCCGGGATGTATGTGCCGACAGTGGTGGTCGGCGGCAGGATGTTGGTCTCCTGCTTGCTGCCGGCCGGGGTGGTGAAGATTGCCACAGAGATGCCGCCCAGCAGAAGGACGGCAGCGGCCAGCGTGGCAGCTCTCAGGGCTTTCCTCTTGGCACGGCGGCGCCGGCGTGTTATACTTGCGGTGCGGGATCCGTATGCTGGCAGGCTGCTGGATCTTCTCGCATGGGTCGCCCGGTCGCAACGGGCGGCCCTTTCTTTTGTGGTTTCCATTGGTTTCTCCTTTCACTGAGCCCGTGCGACGGTCAGATCACAGAGGGCGTGAGTGAGGTCGCTGAACTCGGTCTCTCGGACGGTGTCAGCGGTCAGCAGCACAAGGTAGTCGTTGTCGTAGTAGTCGATCTCGGGGTGCCGCTGCCGGTTTACTTCGTTTTTGTGGCGGGCGTAGGGCTCGGCACGGTTCCAGACGTCGTCAGGGATCCAGCGGTCGAGGCGATCCTCGACGCGCTCGCGCAGCTCCTCGCTCGTGATCGTGATCTCCGGGCTCATGCTGTCACCTCCGCGCCACGCGGGCCGGGAGCGTCTGCTCCGGGCGAGTCAGGCCCTTGCTGAAGCTCTGCGGCTCATATCTGACGCCCACGATCCGGCGGCCGCTGACGCCGTACTTGGGGTTGTAGCCGAACAGGTTGACGTAGCTGCCGAGATCCTCGCGCTCGTCGTCCATCGCCTTCAGCACCTCGAACAGGGCCAGCACGTCGTCGATGGCGCGATGGCTGTTCTGCACCTTGCCGGTGAGGTCGTAGGCGATGATCGCGTTGGCGAGCTTGTGCGGGTAGGCCCTGCGGTCTTTGTAGACCGTCAGGCTGTCCAGCCAGTCGATCCGGCCTACCTTCTGGCCGCGGAGCAGGCCACGGAGAAAACAGGCGTCAAACTGCGCATTGTGGGCGATCATCAGGGTCGGGCCGTTCTGCATGAGCTTGGCGATCTGGCTGGCTGCCTTGACCGGCTGCACGCCCTCGGTCTGGAGCCGCTCGTCGGTGATGCCGGTCAGGCTGACGATGTTCTCCGGGAGGGTCTCGCCCTCGGGCAGCTTGATGAAGGTGTCCATCTTGCCGGCGATCCGTAGACCGCCGGTGGCCGTGCGCTCCACGCGCAGGGCGGCGAGCTCGATGATCTGGTCGTTGTCGAAGTCGAGGCCGCTGGTCTCGGTATCAAACACGACGAGGGCCTTGTAGCGGTCGAACAGGGTGGAGAGGTTACTCATGCCGGGCCTCCTTCTCGCGGGTAGCTCTCAGGGTGCCGAGCATAAACGAGAGGGCTGTGGTCAGTTGATCCTCGGTGGCGAAGGTGCCGCCGAACTGCTCGACCAGCGCCGCGATGATCTCGCCGGCGTGCTCCGGCGTGACGTCGTCGGTGGCTTCGTCGTCCTCGACGGAGATCAGGAGATCGGAGTCCAGATAACAAGCGGGGCGCAGGCCGTTGCGGCCGTAGTAGGCGTAGTACCTGTACAGAGTGCCATCGGTGTTGACGTAGCGGGCGAGTGACTCGTAGCCGTTAGACTTCGTGCTGAAGGCGGTGGACAGCCACCACCAGTCGTCCGCGTTGGGGATGACGTCACGGTTGCGCCGGTACTGGTCGACCGTCAGCAGGAAGATGGTGACGGTGCAGGTGCCGTAGTCCTTCAGGCCGTCGTCGGTGGTCAGGTCGAGCTCCGTGGTCAAGAAGGCGTTGGGGCCGTTCACGTCCTCGAGCAGGTTGTCAAGGTAGTCGCCGTTGAGGTATTCCTTGCTGCTGGCGACGGCGAAGTTGTTGCAGTTGCCCTCGTCAAAGGCTCGGGTCTCGATGATGTCCTTGCTCAGGCAGAGGGCGCGGCCGTCATCATTCTCCAGCAGGATCCAGCTCTGGCCGGCATAGTCGAAGGCCGTGCCGCGGGCGGCGTTCTTGAGTGCGATCTTTTTCATGGGGTTGCTCCTTTCGTTCTCTGCGGCCGAGCCTTCTGGCTGGCCTGAATGTTTGGCAGGGTCTCGCCGGCGCGGAGCCGGCTCTCACAGTGCGGGCAGATGTAGCCGGTGCGGGGGATCTTCTGGTAGATGCTGACGTTCCAGTCGAGCCCGCAGCCGACGCACTTGGCTGTCATGGGCCTCCACCTCCTTCCGCAGCCAGAGCCTCGAAAACATAGCGCCGGATGCGGTTGCGGTACTTCTTCCGGGTTCTGGCTTTCTTTGCGTGAGCTGCGAGGTGCAGCCACTTCGGCGGCACTCCGATGGCCTTGGCCGATACCTTCCAGAGCTTTTTGAGGGCAGAGAGCACGACGTTGATGACCGGCTTCAGGGCCTCGGCCAGCTTGGCGGCGATTTCCCGCAGAGCGTCGGCCAGCTTCTCGAAGGCTTCGCGGGCCTGCTGCATCTTCTCACGATCGGCGAGCGTCATGCTGCCGTCGTAGACGTAGGGGCTCAGCTCGTCGTCGCCTCCGTCGGCCAGACGCTCACAGAACGGGAGGCCGGCAGCTTCGGCAGCCTTGCGGCCCTCCTCGAGGGCGTCCCGGCCTTGCGTGACTTCGCAATAGTCCGCGAGGCGGTTGCGGCGGCCTTCGTAGTGCCAGCGGATCCCGGCGGCGATCTCGTCGATGGTCATGTCCTCACCGAAGTGGCCGCAGTAGTAGCCGTTGACGATGACGGCGTCCGGGTCTGCCTTCAGGATCCCGATGGCCTCGTTGAGGTCGTCAGTCTCCCACTCGCCGTTCCAGATGTCGCTCCGGATTGTCAGGGCGTTCCACGAGCGGCCGGTGCGATACACGATTGTCCAGCCGATGCCGTCGCGGATCTCCGCGGCGAAGTCTCGGGCGATGTCTCTCAGTGCTGCCATGCTGGCGCCTCCTCTCTGGTGATGTGCACGACGGTGACGAGGTCGTCGATCTCGTGCTTGGTGGTGTATGTGTCCCGCTCGTCGAGCCCGATGTGCCGCAGCAGCGTCTCGGGCCCGTCCAGCAGGAAGGCGGTGACGGCCACGGCGTTCAGCCGGTAGACCGTGACCTCCACGGTGCAGCGGGCGTCGTCCTCGTCCAGCGTGGACGGGAACGAGGCCCGGCAGATTGGGGTCGCCTCGTATCTGAAGGCGGTCGCGCGGTTCTCGTCGGCGATGATGTCCTTCACGAACTCCTCGAAGGCTTTGCGAGGGATCGAGCTGCGGTACTTGTCCAGCGTGACGTCGGCGAGCTGCCGGATGGCTTTGGTGTTCATGTTCCGCGCCTCCTCAGCAGGCGTCGCCGTGCGGGCCGACGACCGTGACGTGCTTGGTGTTACCGTCTTTGTCCTCGTAGATTTCCTCGACGCTGTTGTCGGCCCAGTTGATCGTCTCCTTGAGCCGCCAGCACCGAGCGTCGTCCGCAGCTTTGGCGGCTTCGCGCGCTTCTTGCTGGAGCTCCTTCAGGCGTCCGAACTCGCTTAGCGTCAGGCTTGCAAAGGGTTCGCTCAGCGCGTAGTCGCTGAGGTAGAAGCTGATAAAGCTATGGCTCCAGCCGGCGTTATGCCAGCCGCTCGTTGCTTTTTCGGCGAAGGCTATGAGCTCGGCGTCGTCCTCAATAGGGCCGCGCTTGCGGTGTTCAAAGATGAACTCGTCGCGGGAAAAGACGGGTTTCCCGTTTACATAGCCGTACACATTGGGGTTGTGTGTCATGGTGGTCTCCTTTCTTCTTGGCCCGGCCAGAGCCGGGGATCTTAGTGGCGTCGAGTCCCTGAAAAGCAGAAACACGACCGCCGGATCGCTTCAGAGAGCAGCGCGGAGGGGGTGCGCAGCTCGTCCATTTTCAGCGTCGGGGTCGTGTGGTCGTTTTCATGTTGGGCTCTCCTTTCTTCGGCCCGGCGCTGCCGGGTGTTCTTGGCTACTGTGCGGCCGGTGCTCGTTTACCTCTGCGCTTGAAGCTCTCACGCAGCCGCCTCTCGGCGAGCTCTGCGCTGTACCCTTCGCGCTGGTTGGCGTCCAGCGCGCCGGTCGCGCCTCGCTGGAGCTCCTTGTAGATCGTGGTGTGGTGGACGCTCAGGCGGGCCGCAATATCGACCGGCCGATCTCCGAGCAGATGCCACGCCTCGATCTTCTTCCTGTCCTCGAAGGTCAGGTAGCGGTACTTTCCCGTCAGTCTCACCTCCGTTCTATGGGGTTGTAGTAAAGAAAAAACGCACAGCCGACTCAGTTGAGTCTCTGTGCGTTTAATGATAATGGACAGCAAAACACGGATTTTTGCGAAAAAGACTTGACGAAACGGAACGAAAGTGATATACTACGAATACAATAATGTTCTGTTGGCAAATCGGCTGAAAGGCCGAGACGCAAAGCTACGGTGTCTAAACGGCATTTGACCGCATGATTGACCGGCTGCAAGTGGGATGCGCTTCAAAGGTGCATACATTGCAGCCGGTTTTTTATTTGCCCTGCCCGGCAGGGCCCATATTGCAGTACGGGTCGCGGAGGTCTAACCCCTACCTCGGCGGCATCGAAACCCCCATCTGTCACACGGCAGATGGGGGTTTCGGCGTTGCGGAAGCGGTGCTCACGGCAAAAAAACACCCCCGGCACTGCCGGGGGTGTTCGCTTATGCCTTGCGGCCGTAGAGCGCGGTCATGCGGTCGATCCTGACAGAGAGCGCATCGCTCAGCTCGCCGGGCAGCAGCCGCCAGGTCCAGTTGCCGCCCTGGGTGCCAGGGATGTTCATGCGGTTTCCCTCGCCCAGGCCCAGATAGTCCTGCATCTGCGCCACGAACAGCTCTGCCACGCTGGACATACCGCCGCGGATAATACCCCAGTGAAAGCCCTCCTGCTCTGTCAGCGCCAGGTATTCCACCGCGTGGGCCACATCCTCCGGCGCGGCCTCCTGCCGCCACAGTGCCAGGGGGCTGTTGTCGTGGGTGCCGGTATAGCAGATGCAGTGCGGCGTATAGGCGTGGGGCAGATACCCGCTGGAATCCCGGGAGTCAAAGGCGAATTCCAGCACCTTCATACCGGGCCAGCCGGACTCGCGGAGCAGCTGCGCCACCTCCGGGGTGGGGTAGCCCAGATCCTCGGCGATGAACTCCAGCTGCGGGAACCAGCCGTTGAGCCGTTCGATCAGGTCCATGCCGGGACCGGCGATCCAGCGGCCGTTTTTGGCGGTGGGCTGACCGTAGGGCACGGCCCAGTAGTTGGCAAAGCCGCGGAAGTGGTCGATGCGGATCACATCATACAGCTTGCCGGCGCCGTCGATCCGGCGGATCCACCAGCCGAAGCCGTCGTCACGCATGGCGTCCCAGTCGTAGAGGGGGTTGCCCCACAGCTGGCCGTCGGCGGTAAAGTAATCCGGCGGGACGCCGGCCACAGCCTTGGGCACCAGATCGTCGTCCAGCTGGAAGAACTGCGGCTCAGCCCAGACGTCGGCGGAGTCCATGGCCACGTAGATGGGCAGATCGCCGATGATGCGGATGCCCTGCTGGTGGACGTAGTCGCGCAGAGCGGTCCACTGCCTGAAAAACAGAAATTGCAGATAGGTGAAGAACTGCACATCCTCCCGCAGAAGTGTGCGGTACTTGTCCAGCACGGCCTCGTTCTTACGCAGGCGAAGGTCGTCGTCGGGCCACTCCGTCCATGCCTTCATGCCGAAATGGCGTTTGCAGGCCATGTACAGGGCATAGTCCGGCAGCCACCGCGCATTGTCCTGCGCAAAGGCCGCTACGGCCTCCGCGTCCCGCTCCCAGCCCCGTTTGTAGGCCTTGTGCAGCAGGGTAAAGCGGCTCTCGTAGATCTTTCCGTAGTCCACATGGCGCGGGTCGCTGCCCCAGTCGGGGGCGGCGCACTCGGCGGCCGTCAGCAGTCCGTCAGCCGCCAGCATATCCGGGTCGATGTAGTAGGGGTTGCCGGCGTAGGCGGAAAAGCTCTGGTAGGGGGAGTCGCCATAGCTGGTGGGGCCCAGGGGGAGCATTTGCCAGTAGGACTGGCCGGCGTCTTTCAGGAAATCGGCGAAATCATAGGCCGCCTTGCCCAGGGTACCGATGCCATAGGGGGAGGGCAGGGAGGATACCGCCATTAAAATACCGCTGCTTCGTTTCATAACTCAACTTCTCTCTTGGATAGGATTTGACTTTCAGCCGGACGGTCCCGGCCAAAATATACGGGGGCGGGCGATCAGCCCGCCCCCGGCGTGTTGTAAGTTTAGCCCTTGACGGCACCTGCCGCCACGCCCTTGATGATGTGCTTCTGACAGCAGAGATAGAAGATGATGACCGGGACGATGCTCAGCAGGATCAGCGCCATGGTGGCGCCCATATCCACCTGTCCGTAGCTGCCCTTCAGATACTGGATGACGATGGGGATGGTGCGGTATTTGTTCAGATCCAGCACCAGGTACGGCAGCAGAAAGTCGTTCCACACCCACATGATCTCCAGCACGCCCACGGAGATAAACGTGGGCTTCAGCATGGGCAGCACCACCAGGAAGAAGGTACGCACAGGCCCACAGCCGTCAATGGCGGCAGCCTCCTCGATCTCCAGCGGAATCGTCTTGACAAACCCGGAGAACATGAACACCGCCAGTCCCGCGCCGAAGCCTAGGTACACGATAGGTATTGTCCACGGCGTGTTTAATCCGATCTTGGCAAAAGCCATAGAGGTGAAGCTAAAGTAGGGAAGCTTGACCTGCTCGGCGGTGCGGGACAGGGTGAACATCACCATCTGGAACGGCACCACCATGGAGAACACGCACAGGTAGTACACGATCTTGCTGAACAGACTGCCCACACGGGCCACATACCACGCGGCCATAGAGGTGCAGATCAGGATCAGCGCCGAGGAGACCAGGGTGATGAACAGACTGTAGAACACCGCCTTGATAAACGGATAGTTGCCGAAGGTCATGCCCTTGATATAGTTCTGCCAGCCCACGAAGGTGTCCTCATTGGGCAGGGCGAACGTATCGGTATTGACAGCGGCATTGGTCTTGAAGGAGTTGATCAGAACGATGACGATGGGCAGCACATACACGATGCAGATCACCGTGAACGCTATGGTCAACACCATTTTGCTGCGGTCATGCTTTTTGGCAAGGCTCGTCTGCATTACTGCTGCACCTCCTTTTTGCGGGTAGCCCGGAGTTGGATCAGTCCGATAGCCGCCACCAGTATGAAGAACAGCACGGCTTTGGCCTGGGCCACGCCGCGGTTGTTGCCGCTGCCGGAGTAGAAGGAGTTGTAGATGTTCAGGGCCAGCATTTCCGTGGTCTTGATAACGCTGCCGTCCGCCTGCTGCAGGAAGGGGCGGCCGCCGGTCAGGGCCAGGTTCTGGTCAAACAGCTTGAAGCCGTTGGTCAGCGTCAGGAAAATGCAGATGGTGAAGGAGCTCATCATGTTGGGGATAGTGACCTTCCACAGGGTCTGCCAGTTGGTGGCGCCGTCGATGCGGGCCGCCTCCAGCATATCCTCCGGCACGGACTGCAATCCGGCGATGTAGATGATCATCATATAGCCCACCTGCTGCCAGCACAGCAGGATGATCAACCCCCAGAAACCGAAGTGGCTGTTCAGTACCACGGACTGGCCGTAAGCGACCAGAAAGCCGTCGAAGATCATGGACCAGATGTAGCCCAGCACGATGCCGCCGATCAGGTTCGGCATGAAGAACACCGTCCGGAACAGATTGGAGCCCTTGATGCCCCGCGTCAGCGCATAGGCCACCGCGAAGGCCAGCGCGTTGATGAACAGCACCGACACAAAGGCAAACAGCGCCGTGAACAAGAAGGCATGGCGGAAGCTGCTGTCGGCAAAGGCCTTCAGATAGTTGTCAAAGCCTACCCATGTCCACTTGCTGGTCAGCTTGAATTTGCAGAAGGACAGGAACGCGCCCTTCAGGAACGGGTAGATGAACCCGATGCAGAAGGCGGCAAAGGTGGGCAGCAGAAACAGCCACACCATGCGCTGAATTGGCCGTCGGACCAGTCGGCTGTTCAGCGCAGCCGCGTCCCGTTTCGCTTGAAATCGTTTCATTAGACCACTCCTGTTCTCCGTAGTTTTGTCACAGCGAAAGCTCTCCTCCGAAGTGCGTTCGAAGGACAGCGCACGCCGTCACAGAGTAAGAAAGAGGGGGCGGGCGAAAAGCCCGCCCCCTGTGCGTATGTGGTTGAAACCGTAGCTTAGCCGTTGGCGAGATCGTTGTTGTACTGGGTAGCCCAGCCTTCCACGAAGGCGGTCTTCACATCGTCCCAGCTACCGCCGTCGGCGGTATACTTGCCCAGAGCGTCGACCACAGCGGCACGCCAGTCATTGACAGCGGGGGTGTAGTTGAAGGCCCAGGTGACAGGATAGCAGCCATTGGCAACATACTCGTTGGCCAGAGCGCTGAACGGATTGGAGGGAGCCTTGGAGGCCTGGAACGGGCAGGCGCCGAACTGCTCAGCCATCATGGCAGTGCCTTCCTCGGAGGTAACGACCCAGTTCAGGAAGTCCAGAGTGGCCTTGATGTCCTCCTCGGAGGCGTTCTTGTTGACGGACCAGTAGTTCTCGGTACCGGTGCACAGGCCGGCCTTCTCCTCGCCCTCAATACCGCAGTAGATGGGGATCATGGTCAGGTCATCAGCGTTCATGCCGAACTTCTCGCCGGTCAGGTTGCTGTACTCCCAAGTGCCGTTCTGATAGAACACAGCCTTGCCCTCGCCGAACTCGGCCTCAGCCTGGTCGCCGGTGGCGGACAGCAGGGCGGCGCCGGTGGTGGCGGAGTCAGTGGTGTACAGGTCCCAGATAGCCTTGTAGTTGTCCAGATAAGTACCCTTGATGGTGGCGGGCTTGCTGGTCACGCCTTCATCGCGGAACTCATAGAACAGAGGCATATTGGCCAGATGGCCGGAGAAACGCCAAGAGGAGGTGCCGTCCAGACCGGCGGAGGTGAAGGCGTCGAAGCCCAGCTCGGCAGCGCGGCTGTGGATGTCGTCAGCGATCTTCTTCAGGGACTCGAAGTTGGTGATGTCGGTAACCTCATAACCGGCTTCCTTCAGCAGCGCCTTGTTCACGATGATACCGTAGGTCTCCAGGCAGTAGCCGATGGAGATGACCTCACCGTCGGCGTTCTTCAGGGCATAATCCTTGGAGGTCAGCTGGTTGTACACGTCGCTGCTGCTCAGGTCGTAGCAGAACTCACCCCAGGTAGCCACGCCGCCCTCGTTGCACTGGAACAGGGTGGGCGCGTCTTCCTTGTCCATCTCGGACACCAGGGTGGACTCATACTCGCCGGAGGCGGCGGTGAGGATCTTGACGGGCACGCCGGTCTTCTCGGTGTAGGTGGCGGCCAGAGCCTTCCAGGCGTCGTCAGACTCAGGCTTAAAGTTCAGGTAGTACACGCTGCCGGTGGCAGTGTCGCCGCCCTCGTTGGTGTCATCCTTCTTCTCACCGCAGGCCACCAGAGACAGGGCCATCACGAGAGCAAGAAGCATTGCAAGAAACTTCTTCATGGTAATTACTCCTTTTTTGTTTTTATTTTCACATCACAAGGATGTAAAAAACAGATCATTAGGGTACAAAAAACAAATTATTGGGATGCAGGAAACGGATCCTTAGGATACACAAAATAGATCACAAAGATATACAAAAGTATCACCTGGGCGCGGCCACGCTGCGGCCCTGCCGCAGGGTGGTGGGAAGCAGCTCACAGGCGTGGGAGCCCTTGTGCCGCACCATGTCCAGCAAAATCTCGGCGCTGCGCCGACCCATTTCCTCCATAGGCTGGCACAGGGTAGTAAGCGGCGGCTCAATATAGGCGGACAATTCTAACCCATCTATCGCTATAACGGAACAATCCTCGGGGATACGCCTGCCGGCGTCCATCAAAGCCCGCATGGCACCAATGGCCATAGAGTCCGCGATGGCGAAAAGTGCTGTAAAATCAACGTTTTCGGCCATTTTTTCCTGCACGGCTCTGTAGGCGTCCTTCGCGCCGAATCCGCCGGTGGAGATCACCAGTTCCGGGTCCACAGGGATGCCGTGACTCTCCAGCGCCTGCACATAGCCCTCATAGCGCAGCTGGCTGATAGACTGGTCATCGGGCCGGGAGATCAGCGCGGCGATGCGCCGGTGCCCATGGCGGTACAACTCCTCCACCGCCTGCTGTGCGGTGTCACCGTCGGCGATGGACACAGAGGAATACTCGCCCTCGATCAGCGTGCCATAGCGGTTGGAGTAGGAACAGCAAACAAAGGGAACGTTCAGCATCGCCAGATCAGCGGGGGTGTAATCAAACCGACCGCCCAGGAATACGATGCCCTGCAGGCGCTTTTCGCGCTCCATGACCGCACCGCATTTGACCTCGTCGTCACAAGTACCGATCTGCTGCATGACCATTGTAAAACCGGCATCGGTGATGGTGCGTTCAATGGCGCGGATAATGTCGGTGTAGAACGGATTGGACACACCGCGGACCACCAGACCCACAGCGTCGGACTTGGTGCGTACCAGATCGCGGGCACTGTTGTTGGGAATGTAGTTGCTATTCTTGATAGCGGAAAGCACCTTACGCCGGACATCCTCACTGACATCCGGCCGGTCATTCAGCACACGGGAGACGGTACTGACGCTGACGCTGCACTGTTTTGCTATATCCTTGATCGTCATACCTGGGTGTGCCTCCTACTATACCAGATCGAAAGGAACGAAAATCGTCAGAGGAAAGCGAAAACATTACCGGTAACGTTTCCGTTCAGCATAGTTATCCTATCAGTGTTTGCCGCAATTGTCAATTGCTTCGCTGCATTTTTGCCGAAACGCACAGAAAAGGCGGTGGTTTTCTTGTGAAAATCACAAGAAAACCACCGCCCGATTGAACGGGCGGCGGCGAAGTATCGAATGTACGGCGCAAAATGGCGGAATTACCGGCGAAGGAGGGCGCGGCGCGCCCTCCAGTCGGGCAGATAGGCTTCCACCTCGCGGTAGAAGGCGGGGGAGTGGTCGTGGTGGCGAATGTGCGCCAGCTCATGGACCACCACGTATTCAATGGCGGCTTCGGGATAGGCCATCAGGTAGAGGGAGAAGCTGAGACGGTTTTTGCCGGAGCAGCTGCCGAAGCGGGTGCGGGCGGCGGTGACAGTGATGCCGGCGGGCTGCACGCCCATGCGCTGGGCCCAGTGGGCCACCAGAGGCGGCAGTGTCTCTTTTGCCTGCTGCCGCCATGCATCCGTCTGTGCCGCAGACGGCTCCGGGTGGGCGGATAGATAGGCCTGCCGTGCTGCCAGATGTTTTTCCAGCCAGCCGCGGTGACTGTCCACAAAGCGGGCGATGTCCGCATCGGAGGCCCGCAGGGGGGCGCGGACCAGGGCGGTGCCCTGCCGGGTGACCTCCAGCGCCAGGGTGCGCCGGCGGGAGCGTATCACGGTATAGTCGGTCATTGGCCGTCCTCCGGGATGAAACGCGGGCCGCGGTAACCGTCGCGGTCCACGATCTCGGACCACATGGCGGCGGGGCGCACCCACAGACCGCCATTATCATACAGGGCACGGTAGACCACCAGTTCCTCCAGTGTTTCAGAGTGGCGGGCGGTGCCAATGACCTCATATTCATTACCCTTAAAGTGGCGGTAGCGGCCTGGTTTTATAGTTGTCATACTATATACTCTCCTGACAGGTAACAGTTGTGTTGACGATACGAATAGTATATACTATTGGCAGTGATTTGTAAATCGGAGGTGCAAAGATGAAAAACACCACGCTGTGCTATATCGAAAACGAACGGGGCGAATACCTGATGCTGCATCGGGTGAAGAAGCAGAACGACCTGAACCACGACAAGTGGATCGGCGTGGGCGGCAAGTGCGAGGAGGGCGAGAGCCCGGAGGAGTGCGTTTGCCGCGAGACGCTGGAGGAGACGGGGTTGATGCTGACCGACTATCGGTACCGGGGCGTCATCACCTTTGTGTCGGATATCTGGGAGGGGGAATATATGCACCTGTTTACCGCCACCGGCTGGACAGGGACGCTGCGGGAGTGCAGCGAGGGCGTGCTGGAATGGCTGCACAAGGACGCGCTGGCGGCGCTGCCCCAATGGGAGGGGGACAAGCTGTTTCTGGCGCTGATCCACGAGCCGGAGACACCGTTTTTCTCCATGAAGCTGCAATACGCGGGCGATACGCTGGTGTATGCCGCTCTGAACGGAAAGGAGCTGGCGGTATGATCCTGGTGAGCGCGTGCCTGCTGGGCTGCGCCTGCCGGTACGACGGGCAGAGCAAGCCCAACCCGCTGGCGCAGGAGCTGGTCCGGCGCGGGCTGGCGGTGCCGGTGTGCCCGGAGCAGCTGGGCGGGCTGCCTACGCCCCGAAACCCCTCCGAGCGCCGGGGGGACCGGGTGGTGATGAACGATGGCCGAGACGTGACGGTGGAATACCACCGGGGCGCGGAGGAGACGCTGCGTCTGGGGCGGCTGTACGGCTGCACCGCCGCCGTGCTGAAGGAGCGAAGCCCCTCCTGCGGCTGCGGGCGCATCTATGACGGAACGTTCACCGGAACGCTGACGGACGGCGACGGCGTCACGGCGGCGCTGCTGAAGGAAAACGGCATCAAGGTCTATGGCGAGAGCGAGCTGGAAAAGCTGCTGTGAGCCGTCCCTCTCATTTCCTTTTCCACCAAAGGCGCACAAATTTTGAATTTACATTTGGCAGAAAAGCAGGTATAATACGACCAGCAGCATTGATATGTGCGGCGACGGGAGCTCCCGTCATTCCGTGGGTACCCACGGAATGATGCCGCCTGTATGCTATGGGAGAATAAAAGGAGGCGTGTACAATGAAGAAGCGCGTAGTGGGTATATTTTTTGCGTTGGTGCTGTGTTTGGCGATGGTGCCCATTTCTGCTTTTGCGGTGGAAAAGACAGCCATTACAAAGGTTGATGAGCTTTTACAATTTGCAAAAGCGGTGGACGATGGCGAATATGATGGCAAGAAAGATGCGGTCGTATCGCTTGAAGCAGATTTGGATTTAACAGGTATTGCGTGGGCACCAATTGGCAGCGTCTTTGACGGCGACGGAAATCTGCTGCATTACTTCAGCGGCAAATTCTACGGAAATGGGCATACGATTTCCAATTTAGATTTTTCCGAAAACTATGGAAAGACAGAGTATCCGTCTTTCGGATTTTTCAGTGAGGTTTACGGCGCTGAAATTTCCGGTTTGACAATTCAAGGCAAGCTGGATGTGTCCAATTCAGGGTATGTCTATTTTGGAACGGTAGCGGGCGTTTCAGCAGACAGCAAAATTTCTGATTGCGTTTCGGATGTATCGTTCACGGATACGGACAAATATATCAACGGCACTGCGGCTCTGTGCGGATATGCGATAAATAGCACGATTGAACACTGCCAAAACAAAGGTAACTTTACAATAACAAAGGATACAACCCAATTTTGGATGGGTGGTATCGTAGGTCGTGCTCAAAAAAGTACTGTACAGTATTGTGCTAATACAGGCGATATGACCTCTTGGACACCCCATACCGGAGGAATTGTTGGGGAGTTGTATCAAGCCTCAAAGATCATCAATTGTTATTCCACAGGGAAAATGGTTCCCCTTGGCAATGGAACTACAGATTTCGGAGGCATTGCGGGTACAGTTGGCGCAGGAACAAAAATCAGCCATTGTTATTTCGCTGGTGAAGTGGATTTGTCTCAATATACTGCCACTACACCTTATAAGCGTTTAGGCGGTATTGCAGGCGGTGTTTCTGGTGTTTCTGGTGTTTCTTCTGATACCCCTGCTTTTGAAAACAATTATTTCATGGAAACCGAAAATGTCCCGGCTTGCTTTAAGTACCAGGATGCTGGAACAGAAAAGACCCTTGACTTTATGAAAACGGAAGATTTCTTTAATGAAATCACTGCTGCCGGCGGCAATTATCGATTTAATTCTGATGGCACACCGCTTCTGCCGGAGCACAAGTATCCGACAGTAGAGGAAACGCCGCGTTACTACTACAACTCTACGACTACCGTGAAGGACAAGGGCAAGACCGGCTCCCCCAAGACCATAGATGCGGGCGTGGGAATGTACGCCGTGAGTGCGGCGCTGTCTCTGACCGGGATGGTATATGTGAGTAAGAAGAAATCTTGAGAACGCAAAAAAGAAATCCCGAAAGGGATTTCTTTTTTGTCGGGGGACGAAGCCCCACGCCAGCGTGAGCGCTGGCTCGCAATGACAGGGGAGGGACGTCGTACCCCAAGGGCATTTGTTCCATGCGCTCCACGGCAGGACACCGGCCCCTACAAACGAAAGGACAGCGCCCCATGCGGGGCGCTGTCCTTCTATATGAGGGTGTTACCACTCCAGATTCTTTTCCGTCTCCTTGCTGAACACATGGGCCACATTGCCGCCGAAGATCATGTTGACCTCGCTGCCCATGGGGAAGTGGGCGGCGTTGCCATTGGTGGGGACGATGACCACCACGTCATGGCCGTGGGTGGAGATATGCAGATGCACAGAGGAGCCCATCAGCTCACTGACATCCACGGTGCCCTTGACGCCGTCGGCGCAGAGCATGATGTGATCGGGGCGAACGCCCAGCGTCACGTCCTGTTCCGGTACATTTTTAGCGCTGAGCCGGGCCTGCTTATCCTCGGCCAGTTCCACGTTGATGCCGTCGATAGCCACGGCGTATTTGCCGTCGCTGTTCTTCACCAGCTTCGCGTCAAAGAAGTTCATCTGGGGCGTGCCGATAAAGCCGGCCACGAACAGATTGGCCGGGTGGTCAAAGACCTCCTGGGGCGTGCCGATCTGCTGGATGAAGCCATCCTTCATGATGACGATGCGGTCGCCCAGGGTCATGGCCTCGGTCTGGTCATGGGTGACGTAGATAAACGTGGTGTTGATCCGCTGGCGCAGCTTGATGATCTCGGCGCGCATCTGGTTGCGGAGCTTGGCGTCCAGGTTGGACAGGGGCTCGTCCATCAGGAACACGGCGGGGTCGCGGACGATGGCGCGGCCGATGGCCACACGCTGGCGCTGGCCGCCGGACAGAGCCTTGGGCTTGCGGTCGAGGTACTGGGTGATGTCCAGAATTTCCGCCGCCTGCCGTACCTTGCGGTCGATCTCGTCCTTGGGGACCTTCTTCAGCTTCAGGGAGAAGGCCATGTTCTCATACACGGTCATGTGGGGGTACAGGGCGTAGTTCTGGAACACCATGGCGATGTCCCGATCCTTGGGTTCCACGTCGTTCATCAGCTTGTCGCCGATCCACAGCTCGCCGGAGGTGATATCCTCCAAACCGGCGATCATACGCAGGGTGGTGGACTTGCCGCAGCCGGAGGGGCCCACCAGCACGATGAACTCCTTGTCGGCGATCTCCAGACTGAACTGCTGGACAGCCACAACGCCCTCATCGGTGATCTGAAGATTGCTCTTCTTCTCCTGGGGCTCCTCGCCCTTCTTGACCTTCTTTTTCTTCTCGGTGTTGGGGTAGACCTTCTTCAGGTCCTTCAGAATGACCTTTGCCATACGTCTTGGCTGTAACCGTCCTGCCTCCGCAAAAGACGGCCTCGCACGGGCATTGCCCTCAGTGCCTTACGACAGGTCTCCACACTGCCGCACCGCCAGCCACAGCGGGTATTCCTCCTTATCTTTTGCCGTCCGGCGGCATGAAGTGGAGTGCCGCCTGACGGTGGGAATACGGTAAGTATAACCGAAAACGTTTCCAAGCGCAAGGGCTTTTTGTGATATATATGAAAAAATACTGCCTGCCGGGAAGGGCAGGCAGTATTTTTCACAAATCAACGACAATAGGCGTGTGGCCGGTGTGGGGCAGCAGCTTTTCCAGCACGTCGGCGGTCTTCAGCTTCAGTGTACTGGTGCAGATGCACGGGTGGCAGGAGAAAAAGGGCGCGTCATAGACCTCGCGGTCGATGAGCAGCCGGACACGGTGCTCCGTATCGTTGGCCAGGCCCAAAATGGTGGCGGAGCCCGGGTGGCAGCGCAGCAGCTCCCACAGGCTCTCCTCCGGGGCGAAGCTCAGGCGGGAGGAGCCGATCTGCGCGCTGAGGTCCTTAGTGTGGAAGGGTTTGTCCGGCGGCATGCACAGCAGATAGAACGCGGTTTTCTGCCGGTTGCACAGAAACAGATTTTTGCACACGGACACGTCCAGTACGCGGCTGACCTCGGCGCACAGCTCCATGTTGAAGGCGGCGTCATGGCTGACGCGGTCGTATTCGATACCCAGCTTGTCCAGCAGGTCGAAGGCTGCGGCCTCCTGTGGCAGCAGCTGGCTCTCCGGACGGGTGTTATGGGATACGGGGGAGATGGTCACTGTGCGTCACCTCGTTTCAGCAGCAGCTCTCCGGCGCGGTAGATGTCGCCTGCGCCCACGGTGATGATCATATCGCCGGGCTGGGCCAGCTTTTCCAGCTCGTCCGCCGTCTGCTCCAGCGTGGCGCAGTAGATGGCGCCGGGGATGCGGGCGGCCAGGTCCCGGGAGGAGATGCCGATGTCGTTCTTTTCCCGGGCGGCGTAGATCTCCGCCAGCACTACGCGGTCCGGCAGGCGCAGTACCTCCACAAAGTCGTCGAACAGCGCGGCGGTGCGGGTGTAGGTGTGGGGTTGGAAGGCCAGGATGAGCCGTTTGTGGGGCAGCGCCTGCGCGGCACTCAGCAGCGCCCGCACCTCGTCGGGATGATGGGCGTAATCGTCATAGACCTCCGCGCCGCGGAAGGTGCCCTTGTGCTCGAAGCGCCGTCCGGCGCCGGTGAAGGACGCCAGGCCCGCCGTTACCGCCTCGCCGGGAAGACCGAGAACATAGGCGGCGCTGGCCGCCGCCAGGGCGTTGGAAATATTGTGGGCGCCGGGGACGTGCAGGGACACATGGGTGTAGGTCAGGCCGTTGATGACCACGTCGAAGTCACCGTAGCCGTCAAAGAAGGAGACGTTGTCGGCATAGCAGTCGGCGCTGCGGTCTTTGACACTGAAGGTGAACACCGGATGTGTCAGGCCTTTGATGGCCTCGCGGGCGCCCTCGTCATCGGCGTTGGCGATGATAAAGCCGCGCTCCGGCACTAGGGCGGCAAAGTCGTGGAAGGAGTGCTCGATATCGGCCAGGTCCTTGAAGAAGTCCAGATGATCGGCGTGGACGTTAAGGATCACCGCCACGGTGGGAAAGAAGTTCAGGAAGGAGTTGCAGTACTCACAGCTCTCCAGAATAATGGTGTCGCCCCTGCCCACCCGATAGCCGGAGTGCAGCAGCGGCAGCGTGCCGCCGATCATCACCGTGGGGTCTGCCTGGGCCGCCATGAAGATGTGGGTGGCCATGGAGGTGGTGGTGGTCTTCCCGTGGGTGCCGGAGACGCACAGGGCGTTGCGATAGCCCTGCATGATGGCGCCCCAGGCCTGGGCGCGCTCATAGACCGGGATGCCCCGGGCCACGGCGCCGGCGATCTCGGGATTGCTGTCGTGAATGGCGGCGGTACGGATGACCGCGTCGCAGTTTTTCAGGTTCTCCGCCGAGTGGCCGATGGCCACGGGGATCCCCACAGAGCGCAGGTGCTTCACCGTGTCGCTCTCGCTCATGTCCGAGCCCTGCACCGTCACGCCCATGCCCTGCAATACCTCCGCCAGCGCGCACATACTGACGCCGCCGATGCCGGCAAGGTGTACGCGCTTGCCGGGGTGGATATACTTGTGAAAGTCCTCAGTAGGATGAAACATGTTTGCTGCCTCCTTGACAGGAACAGAAAAATTACTGTACTATTATAATACAACGACTCCGCCCATGCAACCGGCTTTTTTGCCGGTATTTGGCGGCGGAGGATGAAAAAACGTGAGGGGAGGCGAAGCCATGCTGCCGCAGGCGGTGCGATATGTGTTGGAACGGCTGGAGGATGCGGGCTTCGCCGCCTATGCCGTGGGCGGCTGCGTGCGGGACACGCTGCTGGGCCGCACACCGGGAGATTGGGACGTGACCACCGCCGCGCGGCCGGAGCAGGTGCTTGCACTGTTTGACGGCTATGCCATCCCCACCGGGCTGAAGCACGGGACGGTCACGGTCCGGGCGGGGGAGATGCACATTGAGGTGACCACCTTCCGGGCGGATGGGACCTATACGGACCATCGCCGGCCGGATCAGGTGTTTTTCTCCGACAGGCTGGAGGAGGATCTCTGCCGCCGTGACCTGACGGTGAACGCCATGGCGATGGACCTGCGCGGGCATATCACCGATCTGTATGGCGGGCGGGAGGATCTGGAGGCGGGTATCCTGCGGTGTGTGGGAGAGCCGGAACGACGCTTTGAGGAGGATGCGCTGCGTATCCTGCGGACGCTGCGCTTTGCCGCCGTACTGGGATTTTCGGTCGAGCCGCGGACTGATGCAGCGCTGCGGGTGAAGGCGCCGCTGCTGCGCTGTATCGCGCCGGAGCGTATCCTGACAGAGATGGATAAACTGCTGTGCGGCAGTCACGTGCTGCCGGTGCTGTTGAACTGGCCGGACGTGCTGGCGATCTTCCTGCCGGAGATCGCGCCCTGCGTGGGCTTCGAGCAGCACAATCGCCATCATATCTACGACGTGTGGGGGCACAGCGCCCACGCAGTGGCCGCCGTCCCGGCGGAGGTGGTCCTGCGCTGGACTATGCTGCTCCATGATATCGGCAAGCCGGCGTGCTTTACCCGGGACGAGCAGGGCGTGGGGCATTTTTATGGTCACCCGGCCATCTCGGCGGACCTGGCGGCGGATATCTGCCGCCGCCTGCGGATGGACAACCGCACGGCCGAACGCATCGTGACACTGGTGCGCTGGCACGACCGGGATATTGCCCGGACGGAGAAGGCTATTGCCCGCGCCGTGTCGCAGCTGGGAGAGGAGACGTTTCGGCAGCTGCTGGAGGTGAAGCGGGCCGACAACGCCGCCCAAAGCCCGGAGGATCGCTGCCGTCTGGCGGATATACAGCAGGCGGAGGATCTTCTGAACACGCTGCTGGCGAAGCGGCAGTGCTTTTCACTGAAGGACCTGACGGTGAAGGGCGGCGACCTGATGGCGCTGGGGCTGCGGGGGCGAGAGGTCGGTGATGCGCTGCAGTATCTGCTGAACGCCGTGCTGGACGGAACGCCTAACGATAAAGAGACCCTGCTGAAGCTGGCGGCGGAGAGAAAATAGCCCCGCGGCGCTTTCTGCGGGAAGGGGGTATAAACTTCGACTCCCCGGAGGCAAGACAGCAAAAGAGGAAGATACCAAAAGGTGTCTTCCTCTTTTGTGATTGTCCACCACTTTTGTTGTCAGTGAATCAGCGCTTTTTGTCTTGTTTCTCCGGTGACGTAGCCGCTCCTTCCAGCAGTTCTGTCACGATCTGATTGAGCTGTGCGGCGTTCTTGGAGGTAATAACAGGGACGCCGGTGCGCTCCTCGACTGCCTTCCGTGCAATCCCAGCAGCTTCACCGCCCTCACGGGCTACAGCCAGATTCTCCGAAAATGTCTTCGGTGTTTTCTGTTTGGAGATTTCCGTGGTGGTCGCCTCTGCCAGCATATTCAGCACCAGCTCCAGGGTAGTCATGTTGTCACGGAGATTCTCTTTCTTCAAGCCCTTGAGATTTTTATATTGCCGCGTAGACATTCCTGACCATGCATGGGAGATCTCATCGGTAAGTATTGCGTACTCCACGCCCTTCTGTACACCGCGGGCATCCCATTCATCCGTCAGTTCCTTACGGACTTGGATAGCTTGCAACCGCTGGTTGATCCACTCGCGGGTGTAGCCCTTCTTGAGGTATGTCTCCAGCGCCCGTTCAATGGTCAACTCCGGATCAATAGTTTCCTCGATACGTTCACGGCCTACCTGTGCCAACCACAGCTTAAACGGTTCCGCTTTTGGGGAGGGAATGGATTGGATGATGCGGAGAAGTTGCTCGGTATCGGCTACATCGGTCAGGCGCTTTTTGCCATCTGAGGCGGTCATTTTCAACTGTACGATTTTTTCGTACAGTTCGACTGCGCCCTCAGATTTTAGTTTCCTCTTGAGGTCGCTCCAATAACGGCGAGGATTATCTGTGCCGCTCAACACCTCGCAGACGTCGACAATGGAAAAGTACCATTCTTCCTTTTCTTCGTCCCATGCGGTACGAATGCGTTTGTCCTCGAATAGTTGGATCTTATCATTTTGTGCCATCCTGCTCACCTCGTTTCTGTGATAACTCTTTCAGCAACCCCTGACATCCCGCAAGCACGTCCCTCCATGTGGCCTCAAAATCGTCGGTGTACCACGGGTCGGCAACATCGCGGGGGTGGTCGGTGTAATCCAGCAGCAGGTGTATCCTGCCATCCGGGTCACCGCCGCAGATACGGTGCATATTCCGCAGGTTGGCGCTGTCCATGCCGATCAGCAGGTCAAATTCCTTGTAATCTCTTTTGGTAAGCTGCCGCGCCGCGTGACCGCCGCAGGCGATCCCGTGTTCGACCAACTTGCGCCGCGCCGGAGGATAGATGGGGTTGCCGAGCTCCTCGCGGCTGGTTGCGGCGGACTCTACATAGAATTGTGCTGCCAGTCCTGCTTTTTCTACTAAGTCCTTCATCACGAACTCAGCCATCGGGCTGCGGCAGATATTTCCATGGCAAACGAATAGAATTTTCTTCATATCGTGGTGTCTCCCAACTATTATCTTTGCTTTAAGTATAGCAAATGAGGCCCTGTCCGTCGAAAGAAAATATATAAAAGGGCTCCGTTTCTCGATATAATATTCGGGAAATGGAGCCCTTTCAAAAAATCATCTCTCTTCCAGGAATTCTCTCAACAGTACGTCTTCTTTTCTCTCTTGTAAATTCCGAATTTTCTCAGATATATGCGCCCTATGTTCAACGAATTGCATTCCTCTCAAGCTATCTTTAATTTCACTCAAAAATGCAATGTGTTGTTCTAAAATTGGAACTTCGCTACCACTCCAAGAGGCATGTGTTGGTATTATATAAATGCTTCGAAATGCCTCAAAAGCGGGATTGCATTGGCAAAACGTTACAATCGCGGGTAATCGTTGTTCTTCCGGCAAATTACAGACGATCCCAAACAAAAAGCGCATTGACTCTCCATCATAACAATTTGCTTCGACATAATGCTTGATCCACTCATTACGCCGTTTATTAACTAACGGCATATTTATAGGTGAACTCAGTAGGTCCTCCGCTAAGGAATCCCATGTAAAAAATGGTTTTGTTGCGTTTTTTAGACACTCCATTACGATAGAGATTAGCTTCAGATAGTCATCTTGCTGCCACAAAATATTTAGAGCATGCCATCCGTCTCTCCCAATCTGCTTCCCCGCAACTTTATGCACATAGTCTGCCAAGAACCCAGGGTTACCTCGTATTAATTCTGAAAAAAGTTCGCCGTCAAAATCATAGTAGGATCTTCCTTGATGTGCATAGATATATGCTGTACATAAAACATTAATATCTCCCCTAAAGTATTCGACTAGTTCTTTCGTACCAATACATTCACCATGCCCTACGCGGAATAAAAAGCCCGATAACAGATGCGGGTTTTTCTCCCCCAGATTATTCAGTTCCACCATATATCTTTTGAGATATCCCGGAAACTTCCCATTAATTCTTAGAACAGTTTTAAGAGAAACCGTATAATGCTCTCTAACCCCCCTGCCTCTTAAACATTCCATTATCTTTTCAATGAGACCGGTATCAATGTACTCATCCGGGACAAAATCGTATAGTATTGCTAACCAATGATTCTTCTCACCAAAGGTCGAACAGTTAACAAATTCAACTGCTCTGGCGTATCCCAACACCTTTATCAACCCGTTGATGATACTGTATCGCTCATCACAATACGGTGTCTGGTGATCGATATAGGCTTTGCAGCAATTAACAAATTTGGATGCATCATACTGTGCAAGTTTTGAAAATAGGATTCCAATTCCATTTCCTATGATCCAGCGATCCCTACTGCTACTCTCCGGCACTTCAGACCTAAGCATCTCCCACAAGCAATCCAATTCTTGCAAAGACGCATTAGCTGCCATCTGCTCAATAGCATCTACACGCCGCGACTCAACATTCTCTATTTTATCACCCTTTCGAAGGCATTCCCTACTCAACGCGGTATAAAGTTTGTATGTGTTATTGTGACTACTCTTTGGAAGTGAGGCAGGCCAATCAATTCCCTGCTCGTTACAGACCTCTTCAAAATGATGAAGTATTTCGCAAATTGAAAAATCCGTCGTATCTATCGGTCGGGGGAAAATGGTATCAAGTATACTTATATCATGAGCGATGACCTGTTCATCGAATTCGGACGCCGAATAAACTGGGTATTCTAATATCATTTTAACGGCATATTTCCGAACCGGAGAATCGCTGATTACTGAGAAAAGAGACTCCAGTGCCAACGAACGGAGTTCAAAGACTTCATCGCAAGCCGCCAAACCCAGTTGATAGATCGTCGATTTATTATAATTCCATTCTGTTGCGGAGTATTGCGTTCTCAGCGAATATCCTGCAGTAAATATTAGGCAGTAAGCTGATAGAATTGAGTTATTTGCCTTGTGATACTCCTGCAGTTGCTTAAGTAGGACGAGTTCCTCAGCATATCCGTACTTATGGGAATTGAGGCCGATTCCCCACCGTTCTCCAAATAAAAAGTAGATATCCATTGGCTCACTATTATTTCTTTCAAAACAATACAGCGCAAGCTGAATAGCATCTATAAAATAATCCGTGTATTTGAACCCAATCAAAATACCGATTATTTCTGAGCGAATCGTGTGATAGTTCTTATGTTTCTCAAAGTCATATTTGAGCATATCCACATGGGCCTCTGGAAGCGTGTCTATCCTCTTCTTCAAATACAATAGTGCCTCATCTGGGATAGCATTATAGAATGTTGCGACAAATTCAAAAGCAGTAGCTGCAGGCAGTTCTTTCACCTTTGGCCATGCTGCTCTGATCTCTTCTTCGATGAACGCAATATTGTCTGGGGAATTGAATAAACGAACTAACGTGTTAAATGCAAATACAACTCTGTTCTTATATGAGGGAAACGCTTGGCATATTAAATCACAGGGTGATAGGCACTTTTCTTTAAAAAATGCGTAATACAATAAGTAATCTCTGAGATTTTGATTCTCGAATTTTACTGCTTTGTCATCAAAAATACTAACAACCTCTTTGCGGTGCAACGATAAGCACATATCTCGAAATTGCACTGTGCTTATCCCGTGCTGCAATGCAATATTAAATGGGAGCTCAGTTTCCTTCAAATTAAACTTATCAAAAAAAGCAATAATGGCAGCAACGAGGATTTCATTCCTGTCAAATTCACCAATTATATCTCCATAATAGTCGTTAAATATATCAAATGCATTTTGTATGGACCCAAATTTCCCATTAAGGGCACACATTCCGGCCATAATCGCCAAGCGAATGTTACCTTTGGCAATAATCTTTATTTGTTCCAATACGCGATCATTTTGGATGCCAAGATTGTCTGATAAGACTTTTGTAACACTATCATCTGATAGCGCATGAACTTCGTATTGGTTGGGAATAAGCACAGTTCTTATTGCTTTCAGCAACTTTTCTCTGGCATAGTCTCTGACTGTAATAATAATTTTTACAGCATGATATCTCTGAGTATTTGCAGAAAGTTCAAGTAGGTAGCGAAGTTCTGTAAGCTGATCCGCATCATCAACCACAACCATATAATTGCTTTCATCCGGAAAAGCCGCCACTAAGTCCTGATAAATCGTTTTCCCATTTGAGCGGATAATCTTTAAATCATAGTTGTTACTTTCTGCAAATGTTTTCGCGCTTTCAAGTGCGAGGCGTGTCTTTCCTACTCCAGCGGGGCCAGAAAGCAAAATTACATCGCTTTCATTTAGTACATGATTGATGTATTCCAGCTCTTGCTCTCTGCACAACAATGGCATATCAAGAGATGTTGAATATGGATTGCATGAAAAATATGTAAGAAAACTTTCAAGGCTAAAAATCTGGTGGGTATCAATGTCAATATTTAAGTGGTCTTTAGCAAGATCAGGATACTTAAGATACAAGTCGAAAGATACCTCTCCGAGTCCAATTAGAATTGTGTTCTCAAAATATGAGCAAAGCTTTTTTACCTGCCCTGGGGTAAAATTTGTTGATGTATGACAACAAATAATCTGTGAAATATCTTCAATAGGTATCCCTGTTTTTGCCGTATCTAAGCAGCTTAAGATATCCGCTTCGACTTTGTTGTATGCGTGATTTCCCACAGAACCATGAGCAATTAGAATAAAACGCCCATCTGCACACTGTACAAATGAATCCGGAGTTCCTTTTGTCACTTTATTGGTTCCAGAATGTGATCCAAAAGGCATAATATTGGAAAAACCATACTTTTTCATAACATACGAATCCATCAGTTTTTGATATGCACCAGGATCAAGAGATAAAATAGCCGCCTGTATTTGGTTAATTTTAGACACTTCCATTTCCTCCTAACGTAAAACTGGTTTTTCACACAAGTTCATAGAAATTTCAAGACATATTTGCCATTGCTTTTCAGTATATCAGATTTACGATTTTACGTCGAGTGATTCCGAAGGAAGAAATCTATAATAGCAATATCTTAACGCAAGGAGATAGTGCTATGCCTAAAAAATATCCATTCGAATTTAAAGCCAAGGTCGTTCGTCGTTATCAAAACGGAGAAACCATCAAATCTCTCGCCCCTGAGCTATATATTGCTCAGGGAACACTTTACCGCTGGCGGAAGGAGTACTGTTCCATCCAAGGAATAAACCACACCTACACGCCAAAGGAGTTCAACGCCATCTCAAGGCGATTGGCAAAACTGGAACATGAAATGGAAATCATCCGCCTTTCTCAATGCTTAGAAAATGTTCCCCCGCAAAAGAAACTTTCCATTTTGGAAAATCTCTACCATCAGTTAGATAATACTTATAGCGTTCATGAGCTATGTCTACTTCTGTAACTTTTCAATTTTCTCGATCCCGCTTTTTAGCCGCACCAGTATTTCATCTTTAGACAATATCCTGACCGACTCTACCAACGCACGAATTTGGTATTCGTCCCATTCAGTAATGGTGGTACCGGCCTGCTCCAGAGTATCTGCGGCCAGTTCCATGTGGCTGGCCAGTTCCGCATCTTCTGCTTGCTGTCGCTCCAGTTCGGCACGCTTGGCCTTCAGCTCAGTTTGCTGAGTAAGGATCGTCTTGAATCGTTCGCTATAGTCTTCACTATTGCCGGAGGCCGCAGCTACGAAGGCGGTATCGAACTCCCGTGCAAGGACTTCCAGTTGATGGTCGATCTCTGCAATGGTAAGTTCTCCACTTCGGCTGGGGCGTATCACCACCTGTAGATTTTCCGTGACCCGCCGCACCAGTGCGGGTTTCTCAGACATTACGCCGTTGATAACCCGCAGGATGGCCTGCTGGAGCTGCTGCTCATCCACGGCGGGCGAATCATGGCAGTATTTCTTGCCGTAGTCGAAGCGGCTGATGCAGCGCCAGACGATGTGCTTCTTTCCTCTGTTGACCCAGGTGCAGCGGCGGTACAGTGTGCCGCATTCACCGCAGATGACCCGATCTGACAGGGCATATTTCGGCGTGTAGCAGCTTCTGCCGCTGGGAGTGCTTTTCTGTGTATTGCCCTTCAGTGCGTTGCGCCGCGCCAACTCTGTCTGCACTGCGTCGTATGTCTTGCGGTCTATGATCGCTTCATGGTTATTTTGTACCAGATACATAGGGCGCTGTCCTGTGTTTCGGATGGCCTTGTGGCTGATGCAGTCCTGCCGGAAGGTCTTTTGCATCAGGACGTCACCGGCGTATTTCTCGTTGGATAGGATACCTCGTACTGCGGAGTGTGTCCATGTTGCACCGCCGCGGGCGTTTGGAATGTGACGTTCCTCCAGATCTTTGCGGATCATGTTAAGGCTGTCGCCGCGGAGGTACTTCTGGTAGATCTCTCGGACGATCTCCGCTTGCTCCGGAATGATCTGCGGCTTACCGCCCAGCCCTTTCTCATAGGCGTACAGATTGTGGTAATGGATGGTGACTTCACCACGCTGCATGGCGTATCGTTTGCCTGCTTGGATATTTCCAGAGATGGACTCGCTCTCCGCCTGTGCGAAGGCCCCCATCATGGTCAGCATCAGCTCTGTGGACTCGTCCATGGAGTTAATGTTTTCTTTTTCGAAGTAGACCGCGATGCCCTGCGCCTTCAGCATTCGGACGTAGTTCAGGCAGTCCACCGTATTGCGTGCGAAGCGGGAGACAGACTTGGTGAGGATCAGGTCGCTTTTGCCCTGCTTACACCATTTCATCATCCGCATGAAGTCCGCCCGCTTCTTGGCCGAAGTGCCGGTGATGCCCTCATCCGCGAAGATGTCGGCCATCGTCCACGACTTGTTCTCCATGATCTTATCGGTGTAGTAGCTTTTCTGCGCCTCGTAGCTGTTGAGCTGATCTTCCTCTTTGGTGGATACCCGGCAGTAGGCCGCTACCCGGAGCTGCCGCTGCTCGGCAGTCCCTGTGTTCTTTGGCGCGGCGGGTATCACGATCACCTTCGGCTTGTTCTCTCCCACGTTCATTGGCTCCTCTCGATGATCTGGCCGTTTTTCAGCAACAGGCTGGCCTGCCCCTTTTTGACATAAACCTGGGCCACTGTGTTTTTCAGTAATTCAACATTGATCTCCGCCATCGGTGCGGCACCGGTGAACAGATGCCGCAGGCGCTGGCTTTCGTACTCACTGCCGCCGATGGCGTTATACTGCATTCCTGCCAGCCGCAGAGCGAGCTCTTTAGCACCGTCCTCATCTACCGGGCTGGTGGCAAGCGCTGCTGAGAATCGCCGCTCCACTTCGGCCAGCTCACCACGGTTGACTGTCTGCGGCTGCGGCTTGATTTGCTCCGGCGCTGCCGCGAGGCCGTTCAGCAGAGACAGTACCTGTGACTCCACCGCCGCGCTGGGTCTGCCGTTGCACAGGCGGCGCAGTGCCTTTTGTGCTTCGGTTATCTGCACCGCAGGCTTACGCTCTGACCGGCGCTGGGCAGCTTCCTGTAGCTGCTCTGGGGAGAGGATGGCCGGAAATCGTTCCGTACCGGCGTAGCGGTTGTCCTCCAAAATACGAGCCACCATATTCTTGTTCCAGGGCTTGTCCGCGTTGTAGGGCGGGCCTTTTTCTTTCAGATGGTCGGTGATGTCGTTGAAGGATGCCCCGGTCAGATAGCGGGCATAGATGCCCTGCACAGCTTGGGCCTCCTGTGGATGGACGACTATCTCGCCCATGACCATCTTGTACCCGAAGGGCAGCTTCCTGTTGCCCATTACCGCACCGTCCTTTCTATGCTCTCCCGCAGCTCCAGCCCATTTTTCAGGCGGAACCGCAGGCTGGTGTTGCTTTCGATAATGACCTTGTCAATAAGCTGACCGAACAGCTCCCCGTCAAAGTCATGCAGCGTTTCAGGCCCTCTTTTGAGGATGGTGATGAGTTCCTGGGTGCAGGGGATGGTATCATCACCGTCTTGGTTGAGGATCCTGCTTTTGGCTCGCTTGGCGGCGCGGAGCTGGCCGAAATGGAGCGGCGATTCTCAGCAGCGCTTACCACCAGCCCGGTGGATGCGGGCGGTGCCAAAGAGCTCGCCCTACGGCTGGCAGGGATGCAATATAGCGCCATTGGAAACAGTGAGTATGAAAGCCAGCGCTTGCGGCATCTATTCACTGCTGCCGCACCGATGGCGGAGATCGACGCCGAATTGCTGAAAAGCACCGTATCGCAGGTCTATGTCAAAAAGGGGCAGGCCAGCCTGTTACTGAAAAACGGCCAGATCATCGAGAGGGGAGCATAACCGTGGGAGAGAACAAGCCGAAGGTGATCGTGATACCCGCCGCGCCAAAGAACACA